>Ga0315296_10000138_pt1 | contig 69228 bp, 69 predicted proteins | sample YL17G14_18_MG_FD_203921 | JGI IMG/M metagenome (GOLD analysis project Ga0315296, IMG submission 203921) | Sediment microbial communities from Yellowstone Lake, YNP, Wyoming, USA - YL17G14_18 | ecosystem: Environmental > Aquatic > Freshwater > Lake > Sediment | place: USA: Wyoming | collected... | reverse complement strand
CATCATAAGTGATTCAGAGCTTTCTAGAAGGATAAGTAGGATAGGAAAAGAAAATCATGGAGAGAAGCTTAGGAGCGAAGTTATCCGAATTGTGAAAGCGCGGGTAGACGAACTTAAAGGGATGCAAACGAAAACATAGGGATTTCAAAGTTTTCTAGCCTTGTGCGCGCTTGTTACCAGCCATGTTTAATCGTTGAAGGTGGAGTCACTTTCTTCTTTCGTTTTTCACTTTCCTTTACGCCCTTAAACTTTTTGATTTTAACGGCACCACCTTCGAGCGCAACCCAATATTCGTTGTTTAAACGTCGATGGTAAATGAATTTGCTTACCAATCTCTTCAGCTCTTGTGGGGACAATTCTTCGGAATCTACCGACACGTTATTGCCATCAGAAGTGACCTCCACTTTAAGCGTCGTACGCAAGAAACTAGACAAGGATTCTCTTTCATCTTCCAGCTCGCCTAAATCCACTTTTAGCTTCTTCTTCCACCACGAGAACAAAGCACTTGACCTCTCTTGCTATGAGCCATATCTGCTTAGAACTCACACGCATATTTGAGTCTGCTACTAGAACTTGAACTAATTCCCCCAGACCTCTATCTTTTGAAAGATTATAATAAAACTCTATATAGGAAAAAATCCAAAGAGAAATTCAAACAACGTGCACTTCGTGCACACGACGAGCCTACCTCCTTGAAATCTCTTAGTTCTTTGCAACCTCTATTGATGTCATACTATTCAAGTGCTGCGTGCTAAGAGACAATATTCATGAGAGAGCGCTCCTCTGTTTCACGGTAAGAACATTGAAACTTTTTCCCTATAGTCCTCATATTCTTTCCCAAATTCTTTGATCAACTCTTTCTCTTCTTTTTTTGAGATAAGGTATACGAGTACAGCCATTAGTGGAGTGGAGAGCAGAGAATAGGAGGCTGATAATAGAAAGGAAATGCCTACGTGCGCTAACAATCCACCCAGATACTGTGGATGTCTAGTAATGGAATAGACCCCTGAAGTTATGATTTTCTCTGTCCTGTGCGTTTCAGCAACTCTTAAAGTAGTTTCTTTCACACCCTCAATTCCGAGCCAGGCACCAATGAAGAAGAAAGGAATGAAAATCATCAAGTGAGCAATCTGGATCGTGAAGCTGGCAACAGGAATTGTAACAGCTAGATTCGGAAAAACCGGAACAATGAATCTGGACTGAGGTGAAAACCAAAGCCCGGCCCAAAAGAGGAAGAAACCCCATCCTGAGATGAGACTGCAAATCTCCCCGATTCTTCTGCCCTTATTTCTTCCATATTTTTCTTCGAGTTTCAGATGCTCAACCGATGAGAAATGAATAGGTATTACAGCAATAACGCCTAATATGCAGACGAAAAATAGAACATCCATTTCAGCATCGTCAATTCAGGTAATTTCAAGTAAGATAAAATGCTTGCCATACCTAGTGCGCAATTCGTGCGCAAACAGTCTATCTCTCTGAGGTCTCTTGGTTCTCTCAAGTCTCTCCGTTACGATATCACTATTCAACCACTACACTCATTCACAAAATCAACGCGCGCGCTAACAACGCATACAAGAACATGTGACTAACGATTACCAACTGGTTCAACACAGCAGCAGACAGGGTTCCATACAGCGACTAACCTGAGCCATCCTCTTTTTTTCCGCTAGTCAAAGTGTGCGCATACCAGGAACTTCTCTCAAAGTCCTTGGCAGTAAGCCTGTGTCTTTTTAACCTCTCAGTTCCCAAGCGACTTGATTAGCTCACGCTTGTTGGCTAGTTACCTTACCATTCTCTTGTTTTTCTCTGAGCTTACCGCGCGTTTGAAGGCTCTTTCCATCTGCAATTTCTTGTATTCTCGGTAGGTTATCTGCGAGAACGGGTAGAGCTCTTTGAACCTCTTGTAGGTCAGTCTAAGATCGATTTCCAACGGTTCGCCAGCTTGTGTTCTCATGTAGCGTCTGGCCAGTGGAGAATATCTTTTCGCTATCGAATAGATGACATAGAGCAACACTCCTGTGAAAGTTACCCAAAAGAAGATAGCGATTGAATCAGCTGAATCCATTACGTTTAGGCCTCTGACTGCTCGTTCTTTGATGTTTCAGTCTTCTGTTTGGATTTGATAGGAAGCACTGTTGAACCTTCTAATCCGAGCACGTTGAGGATGTCTGCTGATGATGGAACCACTATTTTCGTTTGCTGTGAAAACGTATCTCTGATGACATCCAGCCTCTTGTTCAGTTGAGCATTTTCTCTGAAGTATTCGTTGGCAGATTCTGACACCAGCTTTATTGCCTCCCCTTGCGCTGCAGCGACGACTTCTATCGATTTGGCTTCGCCTTCTGCCTTGAGTATGGCAGATTGCTTCTCTCCCTGAGCCTTCAGGATCGCTCCTTCCTTTTCCTGTGCTGAAGCTTCTTTTCTTCCTGTGGCAAGTAGTCGTATCTGTCTTCTCTCCTGCTCAGCGGTCTTCTGCTTGTGCATTGCTTGCTGAATGTCGGCCGGCGGATCTATTCTTTGAAGCTCTATTCCGTTGACCTTGGTTCCCCACTTGTCAGTCCCTTGATCAAGCACGCTCCTCAATTCAACGTTGATTTTTTCTCTCGAAGTCAAGCACACATCGAGCGACATTTCACCAACGATGTTTCTCAGTGTGGTCTGAGCCAACTTCACTATGGCAAGCTCGAAGTCCTCTATCTCATACAGTGCTCGCTTAGGGTCAATGACTTGATAATAGATTACAGCGTCAATTGTGACGACAACGTTGTCTTCGGTAATGATTTCCTGCGGCGGAACGTCTATTACTTGTTCCCGCATATTGACGCGGAGCATCCTGTGAACCAAAGGGATTATGAACCTGAGCCCAGGGTCAACTGCCTTCTCGTAAGCGTTCCATCTTTCAACTATGCCCTTTTCGTACTGGTTTACCCGTTTTATTCCCGAAGCTAAGATCAGCACAACTACTACGGCTACGAAGGCGAGCACAGCGCTCAATATTTCAAGTTCAAACATCTTCTCATTCGCGCGCGCTCCCATTGATCAACCTCTAACACACGCCCAAAAGCTCCTGTCTACCGCGCGCGCTCAGGAAAGAAATGGCGTAAGGACGATCCGGGCAGCAAGAGAATTATCTTAGTCTACCGAAACAGGCGAGCACGAGCTTATATGACGATTTTGCATGTTAGAATTCTGAGGAGAAAGTATGCCTAGACTCGCTCTGAACGGAATATTTGTTCCTCATGTAACACCCTTCACTAGCAGAGGCCAACTCGATGTTAAAGCACTTAGGACATGTGTGAGATTCTGGTTGGAAGCCGGTGTTTCAGGGTTAGTGCCTTGCGGAAGCAACGGTGAAGCCCCATACCTTTCCAAGAAAGAAAGAATGAGAGTCATCGAGACCGTTGTCGATGAAGTCAACGGAAAGGTTCCAGTGGTCGCGGGCACAGGGAGCATGAGCACGCAGGAGACCATCGCATTCACTAAGGACGCGGCGGACCTGGGTGTGGACGCTGCACTCGTGGTGACGCCCTTCTACTTCAAGCTGTCAAACAAAGAAATCTATGAACACTACAGAACCATCTCGGAAGCTGTTGACCTTCCGATAGTTGTCTACAACGTTCCAAAGTTCACGGGTTTTTCTCTTGAACCCACTTTCATTCATAAACTTGCGTTTGAAAACACCAAGATCATAGGAGTGAAGGACAGCAGCGGAAACCTTGGCGCCATAACGGAAACCATAAGATTGATGGGCCCAGAATTTTCAGTCCTAGCTGGCACAGCAGACGTGGCATTGTCGACACTCTTGGCAGGAGGCACAGGTGCAGTGATAGCTGTGGCAAACGTGTTTCCAGAATTGTGCTGTCAACTCTACGAGGCTTTCAAGAACGGTCAATACGAAGAAGCAAGCAGACTCCAAAGTTACATGTCGTTTGCGAACGAAGTGCTTGTAAAGAGGTTCAACCAACTCTCAACCATCAAAGAAGCTCTAAACATTCAAGGGTTGCCTGGAGGCTTTCCCCGCAGGCCAGCACTACCTTTAGATGATGAAGAAAGAAAGACTGTCAGAAACCTGTTGAAAGAAATAGACGAAACTATCAAAATGCGCAAATAGCCAGCGGTTAATCTTGATCCGACTCACCAAAACAGATAAGAACTCGTGCATGAACCAACAGTGCGTCAAAAAGGTGTGGACTGCCTTGCCTGCTGAGATTACAGACAGTGAACAATTCGTGAAGATAAGTGAACGTGCACACTATTGTGCTGTGAAGAGGCTGAAGGATGTTGTGAAGCTGAAGCTTCGCACGGCAAGCAGGCTGTACACGTTGAAAGTTGAGCCGATGAAGGCTGAGGAAATAATCAAGAAGCTTCAATGCGAAATCCGAGAAATATAGGGGCATTTTCAAAGAAGTTCGTAACTTGTTTGTCCTCCTATTTTGTGCGGTACATTTTCAAGCTGCCTATTCGTTCAATTGATGCCTATTTTCTGTTCTGAAAGCATTCCATACAGACGGCAACCAGTTTCACGTTTTGAATGGGCTGCCATAAAGGTGACAGACCTCTTGCCATCACAGTAACGTAACCTATGGGTCTTCCACACTTCTGACATCTTACAGGCCTGGCATCGGTCAACATTTCACCACAGGTTAGTTCTATTCTTTTTATTATAAACTAGTTTCGCCTAGCTTCAGCGTACACCAAGGCCCAGTTTTGACCTCTGAAGAAAACTGTTATCTGAGAGCACACCGACTCATTCGTCGAGGAGATGTGTAACACCATGCACATTGGAATTCTTGAAGTTGTGGTGCGTTTGGGACTTGTTGCGGCAACGACTTTTCTGTTCGGAATAGTCTTGCTGACTTATCTTCGCATGAGAAACCGCAAGATGCTGCTGATCCTCACTGGTTTTGGAATCTTTTTCGTTCATGCGCTCATTACCATACCTGAGCTAATCAATGACGCTTTTGCAATTGTTTTGAACGAGAACATGCACCTTCTCATTCACACGATAGCACTGGTCTTCCTTTTACTCGGCACATTGAAGGACTAACGGATAGCCTATGTTCAAGGACGAAATCCTAGAGAATGAGAGACGAAGGAAAATATACGCAATCATAGAGGCAAGTCCAGGCATCCATCTAAGGGAGCTTCAAAGGACTTCAGACATGCCTCTGACCACGTTGGATTATCACCTCAGCTACATGTCTCGAAAGGGAATCATTTTCGCGGAATCTGACGGACATCTGAGGAGATACTACACCAAGCCGCTTGACCCTGAAGACAGGAAAGTGTTGTCTGCCTTGAGGCAGAAAAGACTGCGGGAAATCGTGCTTATTATCTTGGCAAACAAGAAAGCCGAATACCAATTTCTGTCAGATTATCTCAAGCTTCCACACTCGACGCTTTCGCTTTACCTCAAATGCTTAGTTGACAACAACATCCTCGCCAGAGAGAGAATCGGCTACGAAAACCTTTACACCGTCCGAGACGAAGACAGAGTGGCAAAAGTCTTGATAGCATATAGATCAAGTTTCTTGGACAGACTCGTCGATAAAGCGCTCAGTACATGGATGGAAACCCACTTTCACAAGGAAAACAAGGCCCAAACGGCTTGATCCAACTTCTGTTCTAGTTTCGTCCATGATTTGTCCGACGCCTCTTATAAGAAGCGATGAGAACGGCTGCCTTGGAGGATGGACGCCAGAAACAAACTGTCCTCGAACAATGGCTCGTTGGAGTCTAGAGCAAGTTGAAGGCTGATTCTTCCTTTCTCCTCTCCCTTTCTTCTCTTCAGCGTGCTCTAGACCTTCCTCACGGCCAAAGGAAGATCGGAATCCGTCTATGGGAATTGTCGCTATGAGCGTGGAAAACGTGGGCAAGCTGTTGTCGTTGGAAGAGAAACATCGTCTACTTAAGGAAATGCTACGGGAAAACATGGAAAAGAAACACTGTGTTGAAATGAACATAAGAGAACAGCTGCAAGAGTTAAAGAAGCTAGAGATTTCACTAGAAAAAATGCACCTCACTCGATAGCGCGCAGAACTCTATTTCCTCGTGAGGTATTCTGGATAGTTCTTGCTGCTTTCTTGTCTGCGCCAATTGCACCTGTCAAAGTTCTTCGATATCTACTCAGCATATGGCTCTGGAAGTCAATACTGCAGCAAAATTGCGGACAGAAAGAGAGTCGAGCTTGTTGGTCCAGTTTCGTAGTTATGCGTAATTGAATCGGAGATTCTTCCACAAGTCATAAGAACTCAAGAGAAGAAATAGTGTCTGATCCAGCATCAATGGTCGAGGCTGAAATGTTTGAAGTGGAAACTAAAAGATGAAAAGACCGTCGGATACATCTTGCTGACCATAGGTATCATCTTCATTTTCTTCTCAATCTACGAGATGATGAACGTTTTTACTGGCGCCAGTCCACCTCCAAGCCTTTTTAACTTTTCAGACATTTACTTTCCAGGTCCGGAAGGTAGCAGCGTACTGATGATTTCAGGCAGAGAAATGAACAAACTAGTTGCTATGACTTTCTGGTACATACTAATGTTTTTCATAATGTTTGCCGGTGGAAAGATCGCCTCTTTAGGGGTCAATCTGATACGAGAAATTAGGGTTGAGATAAAAGAGCCTTCAAAGAAAGTCGAGGAAAAAGAAACAGAGAAAAATACTGCGAAAATGTGAGATAGAGAAAATTTCTCTTCTGTTCGTTTTACCTATAATCTTGCTACCTGTGTAATTCTTGCCAAGCCGAGTCATAGCGAGCCGGCTATTGCTCTGAGACGATAACGATACATCCGATGGGACGTCCAAATTCCTGTTTTATCAGGTTCAGGTCTTTTGCGTTTTTCATGAAGGCTTAGCCATTTTGATGAACTTTATCTATAGTGTGCAAACAGGCTGTACGCTTGACTTCCACAGGGCTGGAATCACTCGGAGAATGGCTCAACCAATCCCTTTACCTTCTTTTATCTGCAAGACTTCAGTGCCCCTCTTTTTGAACACGCCCTAGGTAACGTAGGAGTAGTTTTATATCATGTTAATAACATAAAGAGCAATCTGTAGAGGAGTACATGAACATGGAAAAGAAAGCCTTCCTTGTCTTGTTTTTGTCTACCATGATTACCATTGCCATCATCTCCTTGCACCTCTCACCCGTTGAGGCAAGAAGCATAATTGTTGATGGTGACCCAAGCGACTGGGCTGGAATATCCCCTCTTGTTACGGACCCGAATGACATGCCTTACGACGATGTGGACCTATCTGAGGTTTACATCACCAACGATGAAGATTATTTATACGTTCGCATGGATGTCTACGGAAGTATTTCAGGTACGGGAGGACTCTATCAGGTCATAATTGATGTCGACCGAAATGGAACGTGGGACGTTCAGTTTGGTGTGATGTCTGGTGAGGGATACGGACTTAAAATGCCTACGTATGAATGGTTTCCTCTCAATTTCTCATACTCCGGTTCCACCGTTGAGATGAATGTATCCCTCTCGGACTTGAAGTTCTCCAAAGCTATGGATTTGACGTTTTTCAGTTCCCCTTATGATTCCGGGTACTCTACTTCTCTGTACACTTTGGGAAATAACACTCAAACAATAACGGTTGACGGAGACCCCGCCGACTGGACGGGAGGACTGTTCTTCACTGACGATGTCGGAGATGCGGTAGCCCCAGGCCTCGACCTTCAAGGGTGCTGGGTCGGTGACAACGGAACGGATCTCTTCGTGATGATGAACACTTCCGGACCTATTGACGCCGGTGCAAGCGGCCAAGTGTTCATAGGCGACTATATATTTCGTGATACCAAGGGGACGGTCATAGAGTTCTCAACGCCTCTTGCAAGCATAGGCAACCCTTCAAATGTATCCATTAGCGGTGGAATAAGATCATTAAGTGCCTATTTAGACCAAGGTGAAGCCACGTACACGGTCTCTGAGACAAAGACATTCGACATTGTTTTAGATGACTTGCACTACCCAGTCTCCATCCTCAGCAACTCAACAGTCTCAGACCTCGAGTTTAACAGAACAGAAATGCAGATCAGCTTTGATGTCACCGGCGAATCAGGCGCCACTGGTTACTGCAACGTTACCATTCCGAAAAGTCTTCTAAGAGGCTACCCGTGGAAAATCAAAATAGACAATACGACTATAACCAACTTCGATGAAAACACGAACGACACGCACACCTTCCTGTACTTCACCTATGCGCATGAAAGCCCGCTGCAGGTAGCAATCGAAGGAACATGGGTAGTTCCAGAACTTCCTTTATCCATGATCTTGCCGTTGTTCATGGTTCTCTCGTTGATCACAGTAGTCATTGTCAAACTAAAGAGAGAGAAACAATAAACCTTCTCTTTCCTTCTCAGTATTCCTATAGTATCCGCATCATTAGCGCGCGCGATTACTATTTGTTGACAGTTCGATGACTAAGATAATGCTGTTCGTTTTTTCGCGAGATATTCGTGTATGGCTCTTGCCGCTTTCTTGCCAGCGCCCATTGCGCTTATCACGGTTGCCTCGCCCGTTACTATGTCTCCACCAGCATAGACACCTTCAAGACTCGTCTTTCCATTCTCATCAGTCACTATTGTCCCCCATTTCGTTACCGCCAGTCCTTCGGTTGTGCTCTGTACGATTGGGTTGGGTGTTCTTCCGACAGCAACTATCACCGTGTCAGCGTCCATGACGAACTCTGAACCTTTAACTGGAACTGGCCTCCTCCTGCCCGACTCGTCTGGAGGTCCAAGCTCCATACAGATGCATTCCATTGCCTTAACCCAGCCTTTCTCGTCGCCGACAAATCGTGTAGGGTTGGCCAAAAACTTGCATACTATCCCTTCTTCCTCAGCATTCTCGATTTCCTCATGCCGTGCAGGCATCTCTTCCCTTGAACGGCGATAAACTATGCAGACTTCTTCAGCGCCCAAACGCAGCGCCGAGCGGGCTGAATCCATAGCAACGTTGCCGCCGCCGATCACTACGACGTGTTTGCCGATCCTTATCGGCGTGTCATAGAGAGGAAACGCGTAGGCTTTCATCAGGTTCACTCGGATCAAAAACTCGCTTGCAGAATAGACTCCTCCAAGGTTCTCTCCTGGCAGCCCTAGAAAAGCAGGCAAGCCCGCGCCTGTGCCTATGAATACCGCGTCAAAATCCTTCTCTTTGAGCAATTCTGGGATTGTGTACACTCTACCGACCATATAGCCTAGACGAAGATCGACACCCAATTTGCAAATATAATCGGCTTCCGCCTGCACTATTCTCTTGGGCAGTCGGAACTCGGGGATGCCATAGACCAACACACCTCCAGGCATGTGAAGAGCCTCAAAAACAACGACCTTATGCCCCATCTTTGCTAGATCAGCAGCGGCCGTGAGTCCAGCTGGGCCGGCGCCTACTACTGCAACTTTCTTGCCTGTCTCAACAGTTTTCTTTGGCACCGTGACGTTTCCCCTTTCTCTCTCCCAGTCAGCTAGCCATCGTTCCAACCGGCCTATGCTCACGGGTTCGCCGACTTTTCCGAGAACACAGAATCTTTGGCATTGCTCTTCTTGTGGACATACGCGTCCGCAGACAGCGGGAAGACTGTTTTTCTCCTTGATCTTCTTCACCGCTTCTTCATACTTCCCTTTACTGAGCAGCTTGATGAAGTCTGGGATGCAAATCTCCACTGGACAACTTGCGACACACTGCGGTTTCACACACTGTAGACACCTGTTTGCTTCTGCCTTGGCCTGGTCTTCCGTGTAGCCTAGAGCAACCTCATCAAAGTTTCTCCTGCGAACTTCTGCCTTCTGCTTAGGCATCGGTTCTGATTCTTTCTTGACTTTCAGTTTGGGCTTACTTTCCGCCACAGGCACAGCTTCCCTGCATTTCCCAGATGAATGAGCTTAACCTTTCTTCAGGCAAGAACATCCTCTGTCTATTTACCAACTCGTCAAAATCCACCACGTGACCGTCAAATTCTGGGCCGTCAACGCATGCAAACTTCATCTTTCCACCCACCGTGACACGGCACACTCCGCACATGCCCATGCCATCGATCATTATCGGGGCCAGCGTGACGACCGTGTGCAGGTTGTAGGGCTTTGTTAATTCTGACACGTGTTTCATCATGGCGACAGGCCCATAAGCCACACAGCGGTCAAACCTCTCCTTCTTGAGAATCTCCTTAAGAAAATCTAAGCCCTTAAAGCCCTTTGAACCGTCGTCGGTCGCGACATAAAACGCGTCGCTTAAACTCTTTGTTTCCTCCTCGAAGAAGACCAACTCCTTGATTCTTGCACCCAAAACAGTTGTCAAATAGTTTCCAGCTTCTCGCAGGGCCTGAACCAGCAACAGCATCGGCGCAACCATTACTCCACCACCGACGCACAACACTTTGCCAAAGTTCTTGATTTCTGACGGGTTTCCAAGTGGACCAGTGATGTTTTCGATACAATCTCGCTCTTTCAGGCATCCCAGGTGCCTGGTCGTCTTGCCGACTTCATTGAAAGCAAAGCTTATCGTACCTCTTTTTGCGTCGTATCCAGCCAAGTTGAGGGGAATACGTTCACTTTTCTCATCTATCATAAGCATGATGAATTGTCCAGCGCAGGCCTTCTCCGCTATTTCGGGAGCACAGACCTCAAAAAACTTGATTTTCGGGGCCAATTCCCTTCTGGACAATATCTTATACACGCTTTTTTACCTCTACAATCCCCAATTTTACAGGAGGCAAAGCGACTATCTTCTTGTAGAACTCGCTCAGCTTCTGATTGAATTCACCGACACAGCGCGGGGAAACCGTGAACAATTCGAAACGTTCTGACAAGCCTTTCTTCTTCAAGGCATTCTTCAGAACAGTGACGTTTCTTTCGGCGGTATCCTTTCCTTCCTGAAGTTTGCAGTCTTCAGGTGAGCAAACTGCAGCCATTACACCGTCAAAGCCATTTTGCAGCGCGTTAACAACGTGGACAGGGTCAAGTGCCTTGAAACAAGGAATCTCCATGGCTACAGCCTTTTTCTTCAATGGTGGGCTTTCAGGATCGTCTAAAGCTGAGAACTCTGACCATTGACAGACAAAGACCAGAATAAGTGGCGACATGCCCTGTGCCTTCAACTTCTTTGCAGATTCTGTGTAGCGTTTTAGCACGTTTTCAAATTCGAAGCCCTTGACTTCAATCGCATTGTACGGGCAGACGAGAGCGCATGCTCCGCAGCCTACACAGTAGTCAGCTAGTATTTTTGGCGTTGCGAAAGGGTCTGCTTCTATTGCTTTGTAGGGGCAAATGAACACGCACTTGTCGCAACCAACACATTTTGCCGTGTCGTAGACTACTTTCCTAGAATACTTTATCACTCTGAAAGCGTCTTTCTCTAAGCCTAGCTGGTCAAGGACGTTTTTGCTGAGCAGGAGTCGTCGTGTGTTTATCATCGTGCCCTCTTTGAAACGGCAGAAACTGTCCTCGCATTGGATAGATACAACTTTGTTTATGCCACTCTTTAAGACCTTGAAGACAAACTCAGCGGGGATGCGACCAGCACACGGCACGCGCAGTGGAATGTACTTGCCTATTTTCAAGCCTTGATCCCTGAAGATCTCTTCAACCTCGCACGTCGACGGCGAGTTTCCTCTGCACATCAGGACGAGTGTGTCACTCTTGCATTTTTCCTGCATCTGACTTACGTACTTAAGCAAGCTGCCATAGTCGTAATACACTATCTCTATAGCCATGACAGGACAAGCGCTGTAACAGATGCCACAAACTTGGCACTTCTGCAGGTCTATTTCCACTTTACCTGTTTCTAAGTCACGCTTTATAGCTTCATAAGAACACACCGAGTGGCAAATGGAACACCTGCTGCAATAGTCTTGGTTGATCGTTATGGCAGCCGCACATTTTTCATTCATTTCCTTGTTTCCCCAGCGCTCACCGATCGATTCTCTACAATGTAGCCGGAAACAGATGCCTAGAATGTCTGCAATTACTTTTCCAGCGATATATTAGTTTTGGAGCTTTTTTCACTTTTTATAGTATGGTCTTCGGATGAAAGCATAGGCTTCGACAGCGGCAGTTATACCCTGCCCCACGGCTGTTCCAATCTGTTTGACAGGATGATTTGTAACATCACCTGCCGCGTAGACTCCAGCGAGGTTTGTGTGCTGCAGCCCATCAGTCATTATGTAGTTATCTTCGTCAACCGCCACACCCGCTTCCCTGGCCTGTTGGCTGTTTGGAGCTTCGCCAACTTGGACGAAGACACCGTCAACGGTCAATTCTTTGGTTTCGCCGTTCTTTCTGTCGAGCACAATCACTTTTTTGACCATTTTGTCGCCCTTGATTTCTTTGATCTCGCTGCTCATGAAGACCTCAATATTCTTTGTATCTCTCAGTGCTTGAACCAGAGCCTCTTCGGCTCGAAAAACATCTCTGCGAAGGGCAACTTTGACTTCAGAACCAATGTGAGCCAGATAGAGAGCCGTTATCAGGGCCGAGTTGCCGCCTCCCACGACCAAGACCCGTTTTCCTTTGAAGAAAGGTCCGTCGCAAAGTCCACAGTAGCTCACGCCTCTTCCTCTGAACTCTTTTTCGCCTCGGATGCCAAGTTGACGGTAATAGCTTCCACAAGCGATTATCACTGCCTTTGTTTCGTAGCTCCCTCTTTCGGTTTCAACAACTTTGTTCTCGCCCTTGAGGTCCATTTTGACGACTCTTTCAAACTCGTTGATCTTCACACCTGTATTCTTGGCATGAGCTACCATTTTCTGTGCAAGTTCCGTTCCGTTTATGCTTTGAAAACCGGGATAATTCTCGACCCATGGAGCGTCTGCAGTCGTGCCACCAGCCAACTTCTCCTCCAAAACAAGAGTATTGAGCCCACTTCTAACACCATAGATGCCAGCAGCCAAACCCGCTGCACCAGCGCCGATGACTATCAGATCATAGTTTTCCATCTCTAAGCATCCTGAAACAGATTAATCTGATTGTTGGCTGTTTATGAAGCATTCGCATTTTTGCGTGACTGACGTACGTTTCTGTTATTTCTTAACAGTGAAAAGACATTAGGTTGACAGCCTAAGAAGTCTAATGGCCCTTTGTAGCGCACGTCATAGCTTGTTCGAAAGCTTCAAAATCTTGATCTCTAGTCCCTTTACGGAGTATTCATGACGTTGGTAAGTTTCTGGATTGTACCGCCAACCTGCTTTCTTGATTTCAATGAATCTTTTTCCGCCTTCTCTCGAGAAGTCGATAACCACTTGTGTCATGTGCTCAATTATTGCACAAAATTCCCTCGGGTGAGCGTTCCTAGCTATGGTCCAACAGGCTAGTGTCTGGTAAGCATATAATGCTGGACATACATGGCCAAAGAAGGTTTTCACTGCGTCACGTCCCCATAGGTGTTCCATCAAAGACAAGCTGTTGAAGACCAATCTTGTTCCAGGCGTTACAAACTCTCTTTCAATTCTTCCAAAGAACCGATGGAACTGTTCAGGGTCCTTTGAGCTTGGAACTTTCCTAATCCAAGAGGGAGCGCCATCGTAGAAGTCATTGAATATTAGTTCGCCTTGGCCAGAGGATTCAGAAAAGCAGTCTAAGACAAGAAAACTGTTTTCCCATCCTGCTGGCAATGCCTCGATAAGTGAGTCCAGTTGGAGCAACAAAGCCTGTGGAGGATATATGAAGTCGAGATATATGACTTGTTTCTTGTCGAGAATGCCCTGTCTTATGAAACTGAACAGGAATTCGCGGACAAATGTTCCTGATTCTACCTCGAGTAAAACGTTTTCACCTATGAACAGTCCGCCATCCAAGAGGCTGTCTAGAGTCTTTACTCCAGTTGAAAACATTTGGTTCTTGCTTTTTGCCATTGCTCAACCTCTGCTTCTTGATGCCATCTTCACTGATAATAATGTTTAGGTTTGTTGACATTTGTTCATATGTGTACATCATGTACATAACATTTGTAAGTTTGAACATGACATTACTGAACCATGTGTAAACACAGGAGGATGATGGAATGTTAACCTCAATAGAACTTTCGGGAAGAGAGCTAGGAATGATAAAGCTGATGGCCGACTTCTTCGCAGAAAAACCCGAATTGGCAACAAAGATCGAAAGTTACACAACAGCTCATTACGCACTTCTCACAACATACTCAGAGAACTTCGGCATTCCCACGGAAGACGCATGGAAGGTCTTTGAAGAACTTGAAAAGAAAGTAAATGAAGCAGAGTACATCTATGTGGAAGCACCACAACTCCTGAACAAATTGTATGCTGTGTCCAAAGGAGAAATAAATATGCTGCGCGTGTTGGTGGACTACTTTTCAGCAAATCCGAAAATGTCACCCGCCAGCTCTTTCGTGGCAAACAGATCAGAATCCATCATAGAGGCCTACAAATTCTTCTTCGGAACCCCTGAAGGCAACGGTGAGTTCGCAAGGGAAAGCTTCCGTAACCTCATGGAGAAGACACAAACAGCATTATCGATCAAACTAGAGACACTGGCTCCTATCATTGCCGCGCAAAACCCTTACGAAGCCGTCCTCAAGCTCCTGCAGGTCGCAGGAGAAAAACTGAAGCTAGACCAAGGCATCCATGAACTGCTTAAGCGTCCAGTGAGAACCATGATTGTCAATATACCTGTTACGATGGATGATGGAAGTATACGGGTCTTTACTGGCTATCGCGTGCAATACAATGATGCGCTAGGTCCGACAAAGGGTGGTATAAGATATCACCCTGACCTAACGCTGGACGAAGTTATAGCATTAGCTGCTTGGATGACATGGAAAACTGCTGTTACTGGTCTGCCACTTGGGGGCGGCAAAGGAGGAATACGGTGCAATCCAAAGGAAATGTCACCCGGAGAGTTGGAAAGACTGACCAGAGGCTACACGCGTGCATTGGCGAGATTCATCGGTCCTTACTCCGACGTACCAGCACCAGATGTGTACACAGACGCTCAAACGATGGCGTGGATAATGGATGAGTACAGTCAAATCGTTGGTTACAACGCCTTTGGCGTGGTTACAGGGAAACCAGTACGCATTGGCGGTTCGCTCGGAAGAAATGAAGCAACCTCCAGAGGTGTAATGTACACAGTCATCGAAGCTGCAAGACACTTAGGCATAGAGCTCAAAGGCGCAACGGTCGCAGTTCAAGGATTCGGGAACGTCGGATATAACGCAGCCAGATTACTCCACGGACTTGGCTGCAAAACAGTCGCAGTTTCAGACTCTAAAGGCGGAATATACAATGAAGACGGCCTAGACCCGATCAAAGTTTTGGAGTACAAGAATCAGAAGGGCTCTGTGATTGGCTACGAGAACTGTAAGAGCATAACGAATGAGGAACTACTGGAACTTGAATGCGACGTCCTCGTACCAGCAGCTTTGGAAAATCAGATAACAAAAACAAATGCCAACAGAATAAGAGCAAAGATAGTGGCTGAAGGCGCGAACGGCCCTACCACACCCGAGGCAGATGAAATTCTCTTCAGAAACGGTGTTTTCGTGATTCCAGACATACTGGCGAACTCGGGAGGCGTGATCGTGAGCTACTTTGAGCAGGTTCAGAACCAGATGAACTACTACTGGTCCGAAGACGAAGTGCGCGCTAAACTGGAAAACACTATAGTCAACGCGTTCAAAGAGGTCTTGGCTGTTTCTCAGCAGGACAAAGTCAATATGCGCATCGCAGCTTACATGAACGCTGTAAAAAGAGTTGCCGACGCAATGCTTGTACGAACAAGGAAAAGCTTTGTTCCAATGATTGCCTCCCCCTAAACTGATGGCAGACAGCACGAATCTTCACTTTCTTTTTTTACACAATGTACATCATACGAAGTTTATGAACATACTTAATAGAGGCAACACGCCAATAAACAATTGTGAATGAGATGTCGATCCATCTTCATACGACGATTTCAAGAAAAACGGATGAAATGCTTGAGGAGCTGGCAAAGGCCTATGGTACAAAGAGCCGAGTAATCGAACAATCGGTAGAAACGCTACTTAGAGTTGAAAAAGTCGGATCCTGCGACGACTGCCTGGTCAAAACGAAGGCAAGAGAACAAACAAACCTTAGAGAAGCCTTAGACCTGATGTCGGTAGGTAGGCAGACGATCGACGGTCTCTTGGCTGTAGCGGTCGGAGACAAATCTATCCAAGACTTCATTAATGAACAAAGGGCAGAAGCGAGAAACACTGTAGAGATATTGAAAGGCTCGGTTGCATGGAAAAAACCTTCAAATTTCAAGGAATTCATGATGGTTCTTGAGGAGATAAAAAACCTAACTCGGCTGATTGAAATCGCGTCGTACAACGAAATCGACAATACAGTAATCTTAAGGCCACGAGTTTTCAAGAAGCTACCAGACATTGTTGCATTTCAGATGGCAACTATACTGGAAGGCCTGCAAGTCCCCTTCGACACTAGGCTAATGGGGGAAGACATTGTCGTTAAGATGGTAAGACAAGAACTTTACCCAATGAAGAAGAAGGAATATGGAGAATCCTTCAGCGAGCAGATCGAAAAACGACTATCGAACTATACTCCTGGAATCTTCAGGAACACTTTGATGCTGGTAGGGCCAGCTTTCATGAATTGGGCTGAGAAACATCTGGAAGAGCCCATATCTGATTTCGGTTCCTTCTTAGAGGACATAAGGATCTTCCTCGGCTCAACAGAGCTTCCGAAAGAACCCAAGGAATTTGTGAAAAGCCTGCTGTCTGCTTTCATCAACATGAATTGGTTTAAGCAGGCCAAGATACTACGTGAAGTTGACGATCGAACTCTTGATATATCATTTCAGTCGACGACACCGTCTGTCGCAAAGCTTTCTATTGTGATGCTATCCGTGGTATTGGCAACTCGTGGGTGGAAACTGGTCAAATTCTCATCTGAACAGACGACCGGAAACATACTGATACAATTTGTGGGTCCCGAAGATCAAAGCCTGCTGGATCAAATAATAGAAGTCAGTCTATACCAGACCATTGGAAAGCAATTCCTAGACTTCATCCCAATCCCACGTGAAGTTTTCACCTCATTCGCCTCGAAAGTCTATGAAATCAACAAAGAAAAATTCAATGAAATCTACCGAAACATGGGTGTCCGTGTTTCTAACGCAATCCGCATAATGGCGAGGAATGACGCTGAAAAGACAAAGAAATTTGCACAAGCCTTTATTCTCAAGAACATGAACACAATTCAACCAGATGCCGAAATACGTTTTGTGGACGACGAACATTTCACGATAATTTTCAAGAAGATTGACCTGTTAGTCATGAATAGTCAACGCACTCTCATCGAGTCCATGTTCAGAGAGCTCAACTACGAGATCTCAACAACGACCTTCCAAAACCTACTGAGCTTCAACCTCAAAAGGCTCGAAAAACCGTTTCTCGAGCCGGTTCCTCGCAGGAAACTCGTGCAATCTTTGATAGATGAAATGTCAGCCAATTCATGTGAAGAAGCCTTCGCGATAATAAAAGAGCCGATAGATGAAATGTTCCCTGAAGATTATCCTTGGACAATCAGAGAAGTCGGCGACAGAATCTTTGAGATGTACCGCGAGCTTGAAATCGAGGTTGAAATCGAGTATTTTGAAGGCGGTTTCACACTCAAGTACCGAACCTGTCCATACTACAAACTGGTTCAGACAGGTCAGAAGAAATGGCTCTGTAATCTTCGAAAAAAGGTCATAGACTACATAATCTCAAGGGTTTCACATGGAAAAAGAGCAAGAATAAAGATCATCAAATCCTTGCTCAAGAACGAACACCCATGCGAGTATGCGATATTTCTAACAGGTTTCCTAGAAGAAGCTTAGCGCGTGAATCGTGATCTATGTAAAAAGAAAGCTGAACAATCCGCAAAGACCTTCTCTTGGCACACAGCAGTCCAGACTGTAACTTTCGCAGAACAAACTGATTTTTCGTGAAAGTCTATGTTTATCCCTCTCTCTTGCTGGTTCTGTCAGCTTGACTTTTCTTTTTCTTCTTTGATTTTCTCCAGTCCATAGACGCCTAAAGGTGGGAAACCTGCTTTCGGCATCATGGTTGAAAGAATAAAAAACAGGAAACTGTTGCCTTTCATCAGCCTGCAGTTGATCGCTTCGGTTTCAAGCCGTAGACTTTGACGCTTGCAACTGAACTAAGAAGCTCTCCTGCCGTCTTGGCGGAGATACCTAACTGTTTCATGGCCTTTTTTGTTGTCTCATCGTCGAGTTCAACATCTACAAACGAGTTTGTTTGTTCCGATATTTCTACTTCGCTAAAACCTACATCTTTGATTAATCTAAGGTATTCAGTCTTCATTACCGCTCCAGAAACACATTGGACGTAGGCATCCATATTCTTCTTCACGGAGCCTGGGAGTTCTTTCAGCAGAACGATGTCTGAAATCATAAGGCGCCCACCCGGCTTGAGCACTCTGAATGCTTCCTCAAAGACTGCTTTCTTGTTTGGTGAGAGATTTATGACACAGTTTGAGATTATCACGTCGGCGGTGTTGTCGGCGACTGGCAGGTTTTCGATCTCTCCTAGCCGGAACTCCACGTTTTTGTGCTTGCTTTTTCTGAGATTTTCTCTTGCTTTGTCAATCATCTCAGGAGTCATGTCTACGCCGATGACTTTCCCTTTTTCTCCGACTTTGTTTGCTGCAAGGAAACAGTCAAATCCTCCACCCGAACCTAGATCGACAACAGTTTCTCCTTCTTTCAAGGATGCAAGTGCAGTTGGATTTCCACACCCGAAACTGAAACGCGCACCTTCCGGAACAGACTTCAATTCGTCCTCGCTATAGCCGATTCTCTTTACTGTCTCTGGGCTGCCGCAGCAGCTTGCACTCTTGACCGCTTTGGCATAGCTTTCTCTTACCCGCTTCTTGATTCTTTCCTCCCGCACATTGATCAACTCCTATTTGAAAATCTCTTTTAGTGTCGGCCCAAGCATCATTTTCACTGAATTTCCAAGTTCGTCTGCTTTGACCATCATGAGGCAGCATATCTCGCCATCGCGTTCGCATCCAATGATTGCCAGTTTATCATCTGGCTTCAGCCTTGCTTTCTCCCTCAAATCTTTAGGGAGCACAATCTGGCCTTTTGAGTCGACGGTTACGACTGCATCAACTTTACAGCGTCCTTGATCGGCGTTCATTTTTTCCACGGAATGAAGATATTTATCGGAATATTTAAACTTATCTGAAAAATCGGAATTATCAGAAAATTCATACGAATAGAAAGGTGATGAACATGAGAAGGATTACAAGGCATATGTAAGAAGCTCTGCTATGTCTAAGATCTGGATCTTGCCTTCAACTCCCGTGGTTTTCACTGCGTCCTCAAACGTTAGAAGGCAGTAGGGACAAGCCACAGCCAAAATCTCTGCCCCAGCCTCAACAGCATCCTTCACACGCGTCTCAGCCAGACGTGGACCTGGAATGTCAACCCACATTCTCCCACCTCCACCTTCACAGCAGACGCTTCGAGCCCTGTTGCGGTCAAATTCCAAGAGCTTAACACCTGGAACGCTATCGATCACCTTTCTGGGCTCGTCGTAGATGCCGTTTTGTTTACCCAAGAAACATGGGTCGTGGTATATGACTTTCTTATTGACCTCTTTCGAAAACGTCAGCTTCTTTTCGTCAATGAGTTTGGCAAGCAGTTGAGTGTGGTGAAGAGGTTCAAAGCTGGTTTGGTTATATCGGTTTTTGAAGGCGTGGTACCCGTGTGGACAGGTTGTTACAGCTTGCTTCACGTTGTACTTGTTGAAGGTTTTCATGTTTTCTTCGACTAGAAACTCGAAGAGACCTTTTTCGCCCATGCCGTAGACTTCGCTTCCACAGCAGTTCTCTTCATCGCTCAAGATTCCGAAGTTCAGTCCTGCCTTTTCAAGGCATTTTGCAAGGCTTTTTGGCACATTTTGGACGCGTGGGTCGTAAGCTGAAGTGCACCCCACAAAGAAGAGGATGTCTGCGCCTTGCGATATGGGTCTAATGTCCAGGCCTTGCATCCATTCAGAGCGTTTGTTGCGTATTCTTCCCCATGGATTGCCGTTCTTGAATATGCTTTCTAACGCGTCTCGAATGGTAGGTGCGATTTGCCCTTCTTCGACTGCCATGCCGCGGATGTCAATCAAAAACTCGTATGGGTTGAGATCCTTAGGACAACGAACGCCACACGCGCTACAAGTTGTGCAACTCCACAGTTCATTCTGCGGGTGCTGAGTCAACCTGCCCAACGAAGAAACTTCACGCATGTACTTTCTGACGTTCAAGTTAGCCTTTTTTGCCACTGGACAGCTTCCCGTGCATGTTCCGCACTGGATACATTCAAGAAGCTTGTGTTTCTGGGTGAGTTCTTGAGCGTTCATGTTGTCCATCGCTTTTTATTGAAACGGGAGCATAAGGTTATTAAAGCGTTTTCCCGTGAATCAAAGAAAACCATTCATGAAAAGGGGAGATTTCCGTCGATGGAGAAGAAATCGCCTAGAATCGGCATTTTCGTGTGTGAATGTGGCGGTAACATAGGCGATGTCGTTGATGTCAAGTCTGTTGTTGATACGGTTAAGAATTGGCCTGATGTTGCGGTGGCCAAGTATAACAAGTACCTCTGTTCTAAGCCGGCTCAAGAAATGATACTTGAAGCTGTGAAGAAGGAGAAATTAGACAGAGTTGTCGTGGCGAGTTGCACGCCTAGGATGCATCTTGCAACTTTTCAGGCTGTCATGGAAAGGGCTGGCCTAAACCCATTCATGCTTGAATTTGTGAACATCAGGGAACAAGACTCTTGGGTTCACGGTCCTCATCCCTCACCAGAGGCTACGAGAAAGGCTGTGAGCCTAATCAAAGGCGGTTATGAACGAAGCCGAGAGCTTGAACCGCTGGAGACTATCAGTGAGAAGGGCTCTCGGGAGATCCTCATCGTTGGCGGCGGAATAGCAGGCATCACAGCCGCTCTTGAGCTTGGCTATCTAGGCTACAAGGTTCACCTCGTGGAACGGAAGCCCAGCATAGGCGGCAACATGGCTAAGCTGACGAAAGTCTTCCCAACCTTGGACTGTGCACAATGCATTTTGACGCCGAGGATGGCTGAGGTCGGTCGAAACCCTAACGTTGCCTTGTACACCTACGCTGAAGTTCAGGAGGTCAGCGGTCGACCAGGCAACTACAACGTCAAAGTCTTCACGAAGCCACGCGGTGTTGACATACAGAAGTGCAGAAACTGCGGTGTGTGCACCAAGGTTTGCCCAGTCTCTGTTCCAGACGAGTTTAATGAGGGTCTTTCACAGAGAAAAGCAGCCTACATCGAGTTCCCACAAGCCGTTCCCTCAGCCTATGCAATCGACTTCAAAACATGCACAAAGTGTGGAAAGTGCGAGAAGCTTTGCCCAGCCAAAGCCATAAGCCTGGCAGACCAAGGAAGCACGGTTGACCTGCACGTGGGAGGCATAATCATGGCCACGGGCTACCAGCTCTACGACGCAAGGAAGCTTGAGACCTACGGCTACGGCAACTACAAAGACGTTATCACCATGATGGATCTGGAAAGGCTTGTCTCGGCAACGGGTCCAACAAGCGGTTATGTCAAGAAGGCAGACGGCACTGATGCAAAGAAGATGGCGATGGTGCTCTGCGCGGGTTCAAGAGACAAGAACTACGTTCCATATTGCAGCCGCATCTGCTGCATGTACGCGTTAAAGCAGGCTTTCGTGCTGAAAAAGATGCTGGGAATCGACGTCACCATCTACTACACAGACATCAGAGCCACAGGCAAGGGTTATGAAGACCTCTACTGGCGTGACGAAGAAGCAGGAGTCAATTTCATACGGGGCAAGGTTGCAGAAATTTACAAGGATAACAAGACCGGCAAGCTTGTTGCGGTTGCAGAGGACACGATAACAGGCGAGACCACTGAAGAGCAGTTTGACATGATTGCACTCGCAACACCTATGGTTCCGCCCGAAGGATTGAAGGAACTAGCTGAAAAAATGAAAGTCTCAATCGGTGAAGACGGGTTCATCACAGAGAAGCATCCTAAGCTTGACCCTGTGGACTCGCTTGTAACTGGAATCTTTGCCTGCGGCTGCGCTTTGAGTCCGAAGGATGTTCGCGACACAGTTTCCGATGGGCTCGGCGCGTCAGCCAAAGCAGCACTGTTCCTGAAAAGCGATTATGTGACGACTTCTCCTGAGAAGGCGTTTGTGATCAGCGACCTCTGTAACGGTTGTGGTGGATGTGTTCCTATTTGCCCCGTAAACGCGATCACAATGCAGAATGGCAAAGCGAAGATCGACCCGTTCCAATGCACGGGCTGCGGTGCATGCATACCCGTCTGCCCGCAAGAAGCAATAGACTTCAAAAACACAACCACAAAACAGACAGTTGCAAGTCTGAGAGGCGTATTGGCAGAAAAGCAGCCTGGCGAAGTCAGGATTGTGGCTTTTGTCGACAAGAATGTCGGCTATACAGGCATGGACTTTCTAGGATTGGACCGCACAAATTACCCTGAAGACGTTCGGATAGTGCCTGTTCCAACAACCGCCATTATAGGCCTGAAACATCTGCTCTATGCTTTTGCGTACGGTGCTGACGGTGTCCTAGTTATTGAGGGAACACAGGAGATTGATGAAAAGTTCACGAAGAAGAGAATGATTGACGTCGGAAGAGAACTGGCAAAGTATGGAATTGAAAGCATGCGAGTGCGCTACAGCTACGTTCCTCTGCCAGTCTACAAGAAGGCTGCTGAACTGTTCAGCATGTTCACTGACAGAATCAAGAAGTTCGGTCCAGTAGCAGAAGAAAAGCGCACCGCCATCAAACAGAAGCTGTCCATCTGATCATCTTTATGATGACTCTGGCGCAGTCTGAACTACGAAACGTTTCCTAGATGCCAATTCCACGAATGATCGCCTTTTCAAATACAGTTCAAGAACATCTCTCAAGAATTCAGGTCTGTAGATTTCGTTCCGGTTGTTAGCCAAATCCTGATATCCGCTTCCTCGTTGTAGATAATCGGAAGTCCCTACCGTGTACCATCTTTCATGATCAAGCGGTTTGCCGTCCACTGTTATTGATTTTATCTTGGGTGCGGACTTTTCATTCGGATCAAGTCTGACTTGAACATTGCATGAGACTTCTAGGTTTCCCAAGTTTTTTCCTCTAAAGCCAGAGCCTCGCCCGTCACTCAGCTGATAATCCGTGCGAAGAGACTTTTCAAGAGCATTGTAGAGGTCAACTCCTTTAATTTCGATATAAGTAGGGTTCAACGGCGACGGGCTAAGTTCGTGTAAAAGTCTTTTCGTAACAACGCCTTTCCTGACTCCTCTATTGATGACTCCACTGTTGATGATTCCAATCTCAGTTTTCAGAATGTCTTTCAACGCATCAGCCAGCAAATTTCCAATGGCATTTTCCTCGGTAAGAGAGTGATTAAGTGACGTATCAATTGAATACAGTTGTTTGGACAGATTCCTGTCTGCTTGCCTCGAATAATACCTGATCAGACGCATGACTTCACGATGTTGCGGATATTTCTGCGTTGGTATGAGTCTTCCGTTGAAGTCGCGAATTTTCTTAGTGTCAACGTCGAAATCTACGACTAATTCGCCCAGATATTCGCCAAAATGCCCCGCTTGACAGATTATGGTTTGATTTTCCACCAGAGGCTTTTCTAGTATTGTATGAGAATGTCCGCCAATAATGACATTAATGGTCAGCAGTTTTGACGCAAGTTTCTTGTCTCCGTCTAATCCGAGATGCGACAATATCACTAGCAGGTCACATGAAGTCTTTTCGTAACCAGCAAGGACTCTTTGTATTTCTTCTTCTGGCTCTCTTACATGGATTCCGAAGAGATGATAGAAGTCATTGGCCGGAGCAGTCACTCCGATCATTAGGATTTTGATGTCAGAAACAGTGAGAATTGCAGCGTCATCAAGAAAATCTAGTCGCCTACCTTCCAGATCATACATGTTACATGTGATCACAGGACAGTTCGAGCTTTCAGAAATGATCTTGGCGTTTTCTTTTCCTGCAAAGCCTTCGTTGTTTCCAAAAACTCTTGCCGTAAACCCTATCATGTTGAGAAGCGCAGAACTGATTCTGCCACTAGTTCCTTCTGTTTCTAATCTCGCAAAATCAGCATTGTCACCTGTATCCAATACAAGCGTGCTCTCGTCACGTAGTTTTTCAATTGCTGACGCAATCTTTGCGAGTTCCTCGAACCTGCTGTGAATATCATTTATGTAGAGAAATTTCAGTCTCATTCAGAAACCTCACGCGCTGATCCTGCACTGTCTTTTCTGCTTTTCTCTAGATAAAGCCCTTCGTTTGGGTTATATCCACATATTTGTTCATCATCATCAGCGCAACATATCACCAGCGGCGCATCACCATAAATGTTAAGACATCAGACACATTAGCCCGCGCGCTTGATACCGAGGAGGCAAAAACCTCTAAAAAGCTCTTTCTCGTCAGGCGTCAAATCGCTGACAGCCATCCATTCTGAAGCATCCATTTGCCAAGTATCAATTGCGATACTTCCGCAGTGCCGCAAATCTGTCACTTGAACTGCAGGATGTCCGAGCCTTCTCCAAACGCACAGAACTGATTAACAAACACCTATTGAAGTTCTCTATATTCTCTGTGCACGTGCTACCCATTGTTTAGTTGCTAAGTCGAACTCCCACATTTTCGAGCGTTTTTTCAGGTATTTTCTGAGACGGTTCTGGAAGTATCTATCCCGTTTCTGGCTTGCCTCAACCTCAGCATCTGGCATAGGGACAGAAATACGGAGCCCCGCTTTGAATCGACTTCCAAAAATAGGGCATTTAACGGAGAAGTTGCCCTGAACATAAGGAAAAGCTCTACACATCAGAGGTCTTCTATCATATATTCGGCATTCATTTGTTTCATCGATATGAGGGCAGTCATTCGCGTTAAGCTGATAATCAATTACGTGCTCTGGTTTTCTCATTCCAGTTGCGGTGAGGGGCGAAACCATATCTTGTGGAAACAAGCTGGTTTCCTTTGCAGTAAGAGCCAAACCTTTCAAGATCCCTTCACGCCCTTCCAAGAGATTTCGGCAACAAGTGCCACAATTCATACATTGAAAGAATGTTTCAACCATTTTCTTTCAACAATTTAACAATCTTGTTTGCTAAAAGCCTTTTGTATTTCGATTTTCTGACAATTGAGATTCAACTGCAAGAAAATGTTATATCACTGATACATCAAAGCAAGCATAGGAACGGAAAATGAGCGAAGCCAATTACAGAATCAAATACAAGAAAGGAGACTTCGAGGTCGAACTTCAAGGTGACAAGGCTTGGGTTGAAACCAAGTTTCAAGAGTTGACAAAAACTGAAGTCATAGTCGAACAGCCAGCTGTTGCTAAACCAACAGAGAAGCCCTTATGTCTTCCTGTATCACTTGCTGAATTCGTTAATTCCAAGGGAAGCCCTGACCAGCATAACGTTCTGATGGCCATTTTTGGTTATTGGCTAATCCATAAAGAGAGCCTTAAATCGTTCAATATCAAGGACATCAAGAAATGCTACGATGACACACGAATTCAAGAGTCCACAAACACCTCGAAATATCTTAACGATGCCCAAGCTAATGGCTACTTTAAGAGACTTGACGAGAAGAAAGACAACCTCATGGCTTGGACCATTACGCCGACTGGTGACGAATACGTGGAAAAAGAGCAATGGAAAACTGCCGAGTCATAGAGAAGCGCAAACAATTCCCACTAAGGGACGTGAAAACAACCACTTATAGATTTGAGAAAGTGCGATAGTCGAAAAAATAGTTCTTTGTCTTAATGATGTTTATTCCGTCAGTTTTCCAGAACTTGGCGATTGTTTCCTCAAATTCTTCTTCTTCAGCAGATAGACCACCAACAGAATGAAACTCTATGTGAATGTTAATTGGAGATATACCAATCTTGGTCAATGGAGTAATTGAGGCATCTTTAACCCTGTCAAGCATCTCAATCACTCTTCTCAAAGACAGTTTGTGAAAGTCATCATCCAGAAAAATGGCAAAGTGAAGCAACTTGTCCGATTTAGTTGGGGGCGGAGTTGAACAGACAAGATATGAAGCATTTTCATCCAAAACTACCTCCATGGTTAGACCAAGAGTCTCTTTCCATGCATGGAAGATACCCCATTTTTCCTTGTATAGACGTTGTCGACTAAGTCCCCATCCCCAAATGTCTTGATTCTTCATGTAACCGATCATCTTCGGCGAAATCTTCTGATCAACAAGAAGAATGCCTCCCTGAACCCTGTCTTCAGGGTTATCTGTGTTGTAACGTTCTATCTTGCTCTTAAAGTTGGTAACTTTGCGCTTTCGTAGAGTCTCCTCAGTCACTTCGAAAGCAGTAAGACCATCAGGGGCGAAACGTGGTCTAACAAGTGCGGATTTGTTGTCATTCGAAGGAAAGACAGCAATGCAGTCTATGTCATATTGTTCATTATTCTTGTCTTCAATTCTATATCCGAGAGTCCTGAGAAAATTCCATGCCTTAGTCTCAGCTTCACTCCCTATGCTTCTGGCCCTTTCACCCATTGGCGAGCCGACCGTCTAAGCCGCCACGTATTGGAAACTTCCTTTGCTTCCTATTCTTCGAAGTTCCTTCTTTTTTATTAAGTCAACGAGGACCTTTGCGACGACGGGCTTTTGGTAATATAATCCATTTGCCTCTAAGGCGTCCATAATTACGGAAAGAGTTCTGGGTTTTCTACCCCAGTCACTATTGAATAAAGCAGACAATGCTTCACTTGTAGTCGATGGTCTTCCAAGTGGCGGAATCACCTCTTCCTCGCCAGACACTTCTGGAGCAGGCTCTGTTGACGATGGGACTTCACCCACAGTCTTCTTCAGTTGACTTATAAACTCAAACAAGTCCTTCTTGTCTCCCATGAGCGACTTGACATTTCCATTAGTCCCTTCAACTTCGAGGTGAAAGTCGCCAATTCGTACCGAAACTCTTGTGCGGTCCTCATTACTTTTCTTTTCTTGTGCCATTTCAGCTTCCCATATCTTACGTGAATCATTTTCATATAAAAAACTTGAGTACGAACCCATGAAATTTCGCGCGCGCCTCGGCGAGTGAGAGCCTAAAGGGCAAGATATATACATCACCACCGAAGGCGAAGCTATATTCCCTTTTTTGTAACCAAGATGGAACTAAGTTTAGGTGGTGGTGTCTCCCAGTAGTCTTGATCGAAAGGCGGATGAGAAAGAACCCAGAAATGGTGTCTCTTCTCTAGATCTTGGTTCTTTTGATCTTCTGCATGATGTTAATCCGTTTTCCATAGGAGACATTGGTATTTTCATTCCATCGGTCTCGACAATTCCCTGGTTCTTTAATCTCTTTGACGATGCGCGCTAAGAATGTTACTGTTCTTCATCTTCCATTTCTAAGCTAACTTTCGATTCGGCTGCGACCCGATTCTGCTCAGGAATCTCCTTTGCTTTAGACAGTCTAGAGAAAAGCATCAGCATCATCTCCACTAAAGCGTTGCAGTTTGTCCAGAGAGCCACAATTCTGGATTTCTTCCTACTGCTTCTATCCTTGTCTTCAATGCTTCTGCGGTAGACTGCCAGCAGTTCTTTTCTATCTGAAATCATGAAACAAGGCATGTTCTTCACATCGTCCATGCAATACTTGTGGTTTGCCCAACCAATATGTTCACAAAAGAATCTACTCTTCAACGAATTCTCGGTCAACAGTTCGATGCTTAGATTATACGAATGTTGCTGAAGATTGTCCATGAAATCGCTGTGGTATAGCAGAGTAAGATATCCATCTGGAGCAAAAATCTGCACTTCTGTCTGCGCTTTCCCAAGCAATTCATCCGCTTTTAGGATTGTTTCTGGTTCACCTTCAAGTATCTGAAAAATCTCCTTTCTACTGTCTTCAATCTTGGGCTTCGGAATCGACGACCAAAGCTGCACTAGGTCGGGTTTTTCCTTTTCTAAAAGCTTGATCTGCATTTTTTGAGCATCTATCAGTTGCTCAATTGCGTTCTCCAGTGGGACTGCTGTAAACTTCAATGGCTTTTCAAAAGCTGATAAAACAATGCCTCTTTTTTCCAAGTCTCTGAGTACCCTGTAGGTTTCGGTCCTGTGAAGTGATACGGCTTCCGCAATTTCAGCGACCTTCTTTTCACTTGTTCTTGCAAGGTAAAGGTACACTCTAATCTCATTCATTGACAGACCGTATCTTGAGAGGGCGTTTTCCATCATTTCCAATTGCTTGTTATGACGCTTGTCTCTACGCACAAACCTCCACGGGTCCGTCTTCTCTTCATGTGTTCTGATGAAGTCACGAGATTTCTCCATTGACAGTGTCAAGTCGCCACTTGCCTCGTTTCGGCTTGGGTTTAGAGACAAGTTCTAAGGGACGACATAGTTTATGCTTATGAATGATGAATCTGGATTGAACCTTCAGGTTATCATTCGGCGTCCATGATTATACCTTGTATTCACTTTTTCTTTCTGTGAGCACATGTAGAGTGTCTGTCACATTTTCTACGCACAAATCGTTAAGATCAATCTCTGTGCATATCTAGGGTTTCGCGGCGGAAAAGGCGAGTGACCTTTTTCCCGTCAGCAACAGGAGGGAACCAGCGTGAGGTGTAAACTACTATCCGTCCGAACCTTGCCCTTTGTCTTTTTCGCAGTCTGCTTCTTCTTGAAGACCATTTGGGGCGAGGTGCCAGCGTGGGCTTAGCGAGTGCATACGTATGGAAATCCGCAAGCCCTTTTCTCTCTTAAAGAATGCGAAGAAACGCATTTTGGAAAATAGCACATTAAGATTTCTATTTTTCATTGAAAAAGTGCCGAAACACAGGATCATGGAAGACATCGGTGTCCTGTTCTTGGCCTTCTTGAGTGTTGCTTGTTTTGCTGCGGGATTGGCCGGCTTCGTAATCTGGGAAAATTACACTTTCTTTGGGTTTCTGCTGTATTATGTTGGCGTACTGGTTACTCTGTTAGAGCTGCTGCATTGTCTCTTCGACAGGTAGTTGTTGCCAGCCGAACGCCAAGTAAGCGTACTCGTGAGTTCTTTTATACTGCAATGTTTAGAATAGTATGCAGTGAGGTTGTCAAGGTGACTACTGTACAATGTCCTTTGTGCAAGTTGGACTTGAAGAAGGAGAAGATCTTCTACGATGACAGATTGTTCCTTGTCTTGAGAACTAAGGATTTGAAAGGCCATAAGGAAAGGATTATGGTGGTGTACAAGCAGCATGAACATACGCTACCTTACAAGGCTATTGAACGTGCCTTAGACTTGCTTTCTGACATAGGCAGTAAAGTCTTTAGCTACGCTCCCAAATTCGTGATCATGGATACAACTTTCGCCACTATAAACGATCATTGGCACCTCGTTGGGACAGACCTTGACCCTAAAAGTAAAGATTTCGACCAGATATTAGCCACCAGATGGATCAAGGTCGTAGACAACGCAGTAATGGAAGAAAGTGAAGCTTAACCTCTGTGTTGCAAAGATCGAATTTACTTCCACAAGATATAAAACTGTTCAAGAGCGTTTTATAGGTGCCAAGACCAAGAGTGAGGAACTGACAGAAACAGAGGTGCTTGTATGTCCTTCTTCAGAAAGTTCAAAGACAGATTGACTACGCCCCATGCACAAGTCTCTTTGCAGCTAAACAAGCCCAGCTACGCTTTGGGCGAAAATATCGAAGGCACCTTGACCCTTACCTCGAGCGAAGAGTTTGAGGCTAAAGAAATAAGATGCGAGTTTCAATGTGTCGAGACAAAGAAGAGGATCACCTTACAGTATGATGCAGGACTCAAACGCTCAGTTCCCAGAGAGGTCCAGGAATCTGCGACGTTATGGTCTGCGAGGCCAACGCTGAGCGGTCCACTGCATCTGACGTCTGGATTCTCGCAGAACTTTCCGTTGAGCATAAACATCCCCGCTGGCGGAAGACCTACATTCCACAGTGTCGAGCAAAGCGTCTCATGGTCATTGAAAGGTATCATAGCCGTTGAAGACAGACCCGACGTAACAAGTACAACAACCGAGGTTCAAGTATCTCCTCCAAGCGCGCAGCCTGTAATCAGGGAAAAAGAAATTGTCCGTGAAGTCGTCATGATCCCATGCAAGTACTGCGGAGCTCTGATGCCTCAAACCGAAACGGTTTGCCCCCACTGTGGTGCCAAAAGAACCGGCTAAACCTATCTTTTTGGCGCGTTACGACTGACACAAGAAGCGCGTCGGCTTTCCGCCGCACTATTATTGTAGAGACTTGCAGATAACTGGATTACCCGCACGGTCAAGATCAATGGGCATCGAAAATGTGGTTTTTCAGCCAAAAGTTATATGAAAATGAATGTGAAACACACTCAACCATCTAGGAGAGGAGATGACTTGGACATAATAGTTTGTGCAAAACATGTTCCAGAAACAGCTGAAGCAGAACTGAAGATCGACGCTACCGGAAAGAGCATAGACAAGGCCGGCTTGGTTTTTGACATCAATGAATGGGATGACTACGCGCTAGAAGAGGCTGTGCGGATGAAAGAGAAGCAGGGTGGAACAGTCACAGCCATAACTGTAGGCGGCGACGATTCAGACAGCACCCTTAGAAAGTGCATGGCCAGAGGAGCAGACAAGGCGATAAGAATGACGGATGCGAAGTTCAACGGTTCAGACAGCTACGCGGTCGCAAAGATATTGCACAGCGCGATAAAGAACCTGCACCACGACCTAATCCTCACAGGAGCTCAAGCGGGTGACGACGGCAGCGCCATGGTGGGACCGATACTGGCAGAGTTGCTCAAAATTCCTCATGTGACTATGGTGAAGAAGATTGAGCTGGGCACAGGTGTTGCGAAAGTCAACCGTGAACTTGAAGGCGGGTTGGAAGAGCAGGTCGAAGTGAAACTGCCAGCGGTTTTTTCCGTGCAGACAGGGATAAACGAGCCTAGGTATGTTTCGATAATGGGAATCCGCAAGGCCATGCAGAAAGAAATCAAGGTCATGACACTTGTGGACACAGGCCTAACCGAGAACGATGTTGGTCCCGCAGGCTCATGGATAACCATAGAAAAAATGTACGTCCCGCCAGTTGAGAAACAAGCGGAGTTTCTGAAAGGAAGCCCGGAGGAAGTTGCTGGGAAGCTTGCTGAAATCCTCAAGTCGAGGGGGCTGATCTGAAATGGCAGAGATTTTCGTTTTAGCCGAACACAGACAGGGGCAAATGAGAGACATAACGTATGAAATGCTTACAAAAGGCAGAGAACTCGCGGAAAAAATAGGCGCAGAGCTCAACGCTGTTTTGCTGGGCAAGGATGTAAGAGAACACGCCAAAAGCTTGGCAGAATTCGTAAAAAATGTGTTGCTCGTTGAAGACTCTAAGCTTGAAAACTTCAACTCTGAAGCTTATCGGAAAATCCTCACAACCCTGATAGAGGAGCACAAGCCTTTGCTGTTGTTGATGGGACACACCTCGTATGGCGTAGACTTGGCTCCAAGGCTTGCAACTGCCTTGAACGTGCCACTTGCGACAGACTGCATAGACCTGTCATTCGAAAACGAAGCATTCACAGTTACAAGGCAGATGTACGGCGGCAAAGTAAACGTAAAGGCCACAGCCAGCAAAGCACAAACCTACATCGCAACAGTCCGCCAGGCAACCTTTGCACCGCAAAAGCCAACACCACCAGCAAACGGACAAATCACAGAAATCCGTTCGCCATTGACCGAAGAAATACACGAAAAAAGGTTCATACAATACGTTCTACCTCCGCCAGGCGGAGTCGACATAACAGCGGCAGAAAAACTGGTGGGCATTGGCAGGGGGATAAAGGATGCAGCCAACATGCTTATGATGGAAGACCTTGCCAAAACATTAGGCGCAGTGCTCTCATGTTCACGTCCAATCGTAGACAAAGGCTGGCTGCCCACTGACCGCCAAGTCGGCACGTCAGGAAAAACTGTGAAACCCAAAGTTTACATAGCCGTCGGCATAAGCGGAGCCTTCCAACATGTTTTAGGAATGAAAAGCTCAGACCTAATAATAGCCATAAACAAAGACCCCAAAGCACCGATCTTCAGCTTCGCGGACTACGGCGTTGTCGACGACCTCTTCAAGGTAGTACCTGCATTGAAAGGCAAAATATATGAGGTTCAAGCAAAGAAACCATCTTTCTAACAAGGAGAAAGAACATTATGGAGTTCAAACTAAATGATGAGCAAAAAGAAATAGTGAAGGCTGTTCGTGAATTTTGCGCCAAAGAGTTCACTCCGGAACTTGCAATCGAATTTGATCAGAGAGAAGAGTTCCCAATGGCCCTTTACAAGAAGGCTGCACAGCTAGGTTTCACGAGCATGCGCATACCGCAAGAATACGACGGACAAGGATACGGGGTTCTTGAAGACTGCCTCGTGGTTGAGGAGACGTGCCGTGCAGACCCAGGCCTTGGAGTAGCGATCTCGCTTGGAAACCTGATGATTCCAGATGTGCTGTTGAAACATGGCAGCGAAGAGCAGAAGAAAAAGTACATTCCACCCTTGGCAAAGGGCGACAAGATAGCTGCCGCTGCCTTCACCGAACCCGAGCACGGCAGTGACATCACTCGCATGGATTCAACAGCTGTAAAATGTGGACAGGAGTGGATGATAAATGGAGCCAAGGAGTTCATAACAAACGCCACAATAGCCGACACCTTTCTCATACTATGCCAGTCCGATCCCGACGCGCAGCCGTCGCACAGAGGACAAAGCTTGTTCTTGGCAGAGAAAGACATGTGCGGGCTGGAAGCGACCAAGCTTCATGGCAAGATGGGCATCAAACCGTGCGTCACAGGCTCGCTTTCAATGGCTGACCTGAAGGTTCCAGAGGTTAATGTCGTAGGCGAAGTAGGCAAGGGGTTTTACTACACGCTTGAGCTTTTCGACGGAACAAGAATCACAGTAGCAGCCCAAGCAGTAGGCATGGCGCAAGGGGCGTTCGAGAGGGCCCTAGCTTACGCTAAGACAAGAAAGCAATTTGGCCAACCAATAATCAACTTTCAAGGCATAAGCTTCAAACTTGCAGAGATGGCAATGAAAATAGAGTCGGCCCGGCTTATGATGTACAAGGCAGCCTGGCTCTACGATAAAGAGAAACCGAACGCTGTCGCAACTTCGATGGCCAAGGCCTATTCAAGCAGGGTCGCCATGGAAGTCACAGATGATGCGATCCAGATCTTTGGAGGCTACGGCTACTTGGCAGACTACCATGTCGAACGGTATCACCGTTGCGCCAAGATAACGGAGATCTATGAAGGAACTAGCGAGATGCAGAAGTACACTATAGCCAACTATTTGATGAAACAACAATAACGGATCTGCCTATTCTTCACACTCTCTTTTTTCAAAAAAGTTGAACATGCTTCCAGAAGTCTTAATACGGCTCTTCAGGCAAACACTAAACGTTAGGAGGAAGTACTTTGACAACTGAAAAGCTGAAAAAGATGGCAGTCATAGGGTCTGGCGCAATGGGCCACGGCATCTCCGAACTCCTTGCAATGAACGGGTACGAAGTGACAATGATCGACATAAGCGATGAACTTCTACAGAAAGGCAAAGAAAAGATCAGGTGGAGCCTGGACAAGTTCGTTGAGAAGAGGAGAATCAGGCGAGAAGACGCTGACGCCACGTTGGCAAGAATAAAAACGACAACCAGCTATGAACAAGCTGCCAGAGACATTGACTTGGCCATTGAGGCGGTGCCTGAAAACATGGATCTCAAGAAAAAGGTGTTCGCCACAATTGATTCAATAGCTCCACCACACGCAATAATTGCATCCAACACCTCAACACTAAGCATAACAGAAATGGGCGAAGCAACCAAACGGCCAGACAGAGTTGCTGGAATGCATTTCTTCAACCCGCCTATAATGATGACGTTGATTGAGGTCATAAAAGGCGAGCAGACAAGCCAAGAAACCGTCAACACACTGTGCGAACTTGCCAAGAAACTTGGGAAAACACCTATAGTAGTGAGAAAGGATGTGCGTGGCTTCATAGTGAACCGCGTGCTAGGAGCTGTATTCAACGAAGCTTTCTGGGCCTTCAAGCGCGGTGAAGCAACCAAAGAAGCCATAGACTCCTCAGTCAAATACACGGGCGGCTTTCCAATGGGATGGTTTGAACTCGCGGATTTCGTGGGGTTGGACATAGCTTACGATGTCGGTAGCATCCTGTACGAGGCTTATGGTGAACGTTTCAAACCGTGTTCAGAGGTAGTTGACCCGCTAATAAAAGGTCACAACTTCGGCCAGAAAACAGGTGTAGGATTCTACGACTGGACGAAGGGAAGACCGAGAATACCGTTCAACCTGTTGGACGAGTATGATGTTGAAAGGTCCTGGGTCGTTGCCGCAAACGAAGCCGCATGGATTCTTCACGACGACGCTGCAAACCCAGAAGACATTGACGCCTGTATGAAACTGGGCACGTTCTGGCCCTCAGGTCCATGTGAATACGCAGACCGTATGGGTCTAGACACGGTCGTCAACAAGCTTAGAGAGCTCTATGGCAAGTACAACATGGAAATGTACAAACCCTGTCCACTGCTCGACGAATACGTGAGCAAAGGTTGGGCTGGCAAGAAAGTGGGAAGGGGGTTCTATAAATGAAGTATTCTTCAACTAGTAGCTCACAAACAATGTTCAGTTGGGTATGAGAAAACCTCTTTTTCAAGTTTACAACGTCTGAGGAACAGAGAAAAGCGTTGCTGACTTGAAACAGCTTCTGAAAGATGTTGAGAAAGTGACGAAGAAAGAGACGAAGACCGAGCCTCATGCTTGCATAGCTGAATCCTATTCCTAGGAAGTTGCCGACAAAAGGCTTCTACATCACGCTCTTCGCATCTCTCGTTGTCCTGTCTAGAGGGCGGTAAGTGCGTACATTCTAGAAAAAGAAAGAGGAGGTGTAGTCTGGCTCTGCGCTGCTTCTCACTAGCCTAGGCGTATTCGCCGAAGTGTTTGCCGAGCAGTATGGCGTCAAAGATGTCCACTATGTCGTCGTGGTTCAGGTCCGCAGATGCGTTCCAGTGTGGTAGGTCCGGTGTAGCTCCAAACGCTTTGGCAAGCTCTACGGCGTCGAATATGTCGACCATGGTGTCACCGTTGATGTCTCCTACCAGAGTTGGTATGGTGATTTCATAGTATCCGTTCCTTGTGACGTGTGCGACTGGGTTTGCTTGTGGCCAATCACCAAGTATGGTGTTGAACAAGGTCAGGTCGCACGAAGTGATAACCGTGGCCCCTTTGGTTTTGAAGGTTATCGTGGCGACGGTTCCAGTTCCGCTCGGGAACGGCTCATGCATTATGGCTCCCAAATCGGTGCTTTCTGGAAATATGAACCCTGCGTAGCGTACGAAGCCTGTCCCTTTATTCGGGCCAAGATAGAACATGCCTCCGTTCGGTGGACCCGCGAATGCTTGTAAGAACGTTCCAGGTACAACATCCATGACTTCAAGTAGGTCATTGTTGAATTGAAGAGTGAAATCGAAACCTACAACCTTCTGGGCAGCGGCTACAGTGATGACTATGTCGACTGAGAAAGTCTGGTTGACCCTTGTTGCGTGAAAGGCGGACGGTTCCACAGCCATGATCGCAGCTGGCACGATGTCATAGTATCCGTTCACTACATTGTGTGGGATCTTGTTCCCTTGCGGATCGCCCAGTATGGTGTCTTTCAAGGTCAAGTTGCACGAGGCGGTGCCCTCAGGCAGCACTGGCTGTTTCATGGCTTTGAAGACAAACGTACCAACGGTTCCACTTCCGCTTGGAAATGGCTCATGCCATATGCCGTTCCCATCAGGGTATATCATGCGTCCGAAGCGCCAGTGATCTGACCTGTTGTCATTGGCAATGAACATGCCTCCGTTCGGTGGACCTGCGAACTTTTGTAGGAAGGTTCCTTCCTTAACTTCCATGATTTTGAGCAGGTTTGGGTCATAGTAGAGTTTGAACTCAACCGCTACGAGCTTTTCGGTTCCGGTTACGTTGTATATCTTTATGTTGATTGAGAAAGTCTCGCCTACCTTTTTTGCGTGATATTCTGATGGTTCCACGGTCAAAGTCGGCCCGACGACTGCTGCCTGTGCTGTTGATGGATGTTGCCAAACGACCATTCCTGCCATAATTATCGCAATCAAAGCAATCGTTGCAAACGCAGATTTTCCAATAGATCGTTCTCTTGTCGAATTACGCATATTCAAATCTAAAACTCTCCCTTCTCCTTATCCTCCGCCTTAAGTGTTAGCCAATATGCCCATAAAAACATTTCGCCGCCACACCATCGACCGACCGAAAAAAAGACATTTGAACATGCCTTGAGTGAAGTAGAGCCTCTATTTCACAGGAAAACCCCAGAAAAGAATCTGTGGCATTGTTCTCTTCGTCAACCAAGCCACTTTTATAGCCGCTTCTCTGAGCACATCTTGGACAAGGCTAGTCTCTGGAGTCGATCATTCCGCGGACTGGTGGATTAGGAGTCTGAATTGAGTATCCATCTGTATTTTGGGTTCAATCAGTTTTAATAATGGGTTTCTATTTCATGTCTACAATCTTCTCTATCGTAAGTAAGCGGAGAGGAAGCGTGACTAGATGAAGTTTGAATTGACAGAAGAACAACTCCACATCAAGAACGCCGTACGAGAGTTCTGCCAGAAAGAGTTCAAGCCCGAATTGGCGTTGGAACTCGACAAGAAAGAAGAATACCCAATGGAACTGTACAAGCAAGCCGCCAAGCTGGGGTTCACAAGCATGATGTTCCCAGAAGAGTACGGTGGACAAGGCTTCGGCCTGCTTGAAACATGCTTAGCAATCGAGGAAATGTGCCGCGGAGACTCATCGCTCGGTGTTGCCATTTCGAGCGGAAACTTCGGCAGCGAATTCATTATGACACACGGGACTAAAGAGCAGAAGGAGAAATATCTGCCTCCCATTTGCAGGGGCGACTTCATGTCTGCTGCAGCTTTTACTGAACCAAACGTCAGCGGAAGCGACATAAACCACATGGAAACCACAGCCACCAAGTACGGAAACGAATGGTGGATAAACGGACCGAAAACCTTCATCACAAACGCCACGGTAGCAGATTTTATAGTCGTTCTTACTCAAACAGACACTAAGATCAGACCTACACACAGGGGCGAAACACTCTTTGTGGTCGACAAGGGAACACCCGGCCTTGAAGCTACGAAGCTTCACAACAAGATGGGAATCAGAGCTTCGATAACTGGAGAGCTAAACTTCAGCAATGTGAAAGTGACAGACTGGAATATAATCGGGGAACTGAACAGGGGATTCTACTATTCCATGGAGTTCTTCGACAAGACACGGGTAGGTGTTGCGGCACAAGCCGTCGGTATGGCGCAGGGAGCATGGGAAATCGCTTTCAAGTATGCGAAGCAGAGAGAGGCTTTCGGCATGCCCATAATGCAGCATGAGGCGATTGGTATGACCTTGGCGGAGATGGCCACAAAAATCGAAGCTGCAAGACTGCTTACGTACAAGGCTGCCTCTCTAGTCGATGAGGGAAAACTGGATGCCATGGCGACAGCAATGGCGAAGTACTATGCGAGCTACGTTGCGATGGAAGCCACCAACTCTGCAATCCAGACCTTGGGAGGCTACGGATACTTCGGTGAATACCGCGTTGAAAAATACCATAGAGACGCCAAGATCACTGAGATCTATGAGGGAACAAGCGAAATCCAGAGGCTACAGGTGCTCAAGTATCTTCTGAGCAAATATTAGAAAGGCTACGTGAAAAAAATCATATATGCCGATGAAACAAACAAGGAATAGGTGAAGAATTTGAGTAAGGCATACGAGACTCTCAAGATAGAAAGAGAAGAAAGCACACTATGGATAATACTCAACAGACCACACCGCCTTAACGCTTTCAACGATGTCTTGATTGAAGAGCTTTCAGACATGTTAAACACAGCGGAAAGCGATACTAGCGTCAAGTGTGTTGTCATAACAGGTGAAGGTGATCGAGCATTTAGTGCAGGAGCGGACGTGACTATGTTTCCCAAGGTCACTCCAGTAAAGGCCGAAGAGTTTTCCAGAGCTGGGCAGAAGACTTTTGGGAAAATAGAAGAAATGTCTAAACCTGTTATCGCTGCAATCAACGGTTTCGCGCTTGGTGGCGGTCTTGAACTGGCTTTGACCTGTGACTTCAGAGTGGCGGCTGAGCACGCTGAGCTTGGAAGCCCAGAAATCGGGCTGGGCCTGATCCCTGGGTGGGGCGGAACCCAGAGGCTTGTGAGGATAGTGGGCTTGGCAAAGGCCAAGGAGATGGTTTTGCTTGGAATAAGGCTGAAGGCTGATGAAGCCTTGAAAGCCGGACTGGTGCATAAGGTTGTGCATTACGAGAAACTCAGGGACGAGGTGAGAGCGCTGGCTAAGAAGCTTGCTGATGGGCCTCCGATAGCTATGAAATACGCGAAGCAGGCGTTGAACTTTGGAAGTCAAGTGCCCCTGGAAGCTGGGTTGCGGCTGGAAGCAGGATTGATGGGCTTATCATTCTCAACAGAAGACCTTAAAGAAGGCGTGGAAGCCTTGATGTCCAAACGGAAGGCGGAGTTCAAGGGCAAATAGTCTTAACATCCTTTTTTCTTTCGTTTTTTGTCCTTTGTAAACAGAAAAGAAAGGTGCGTTCGCAGTGAGAAAAGTAGCCGTTGTAGGAATTGGCAACTCGAAGTTTGGAATAAGAAACGATGTGACAATTTCTGAGCTTGCTTTTGAAGCCGTAAGGCCCTCTCTTGAAGATGCAGGCGTAGGTGCAAGTGACATTCAGTTTCTAGCTCTAGGATCCGTGGGAGCTGGAGCTTGGTATGAAGAACTACTTCCAGCAGTGGTTGTATCAGAATACTGTGGGATGACAGGAGCTGGGCTGGTGCGCTGCGAAGCGGCGTGTGCAAGCGGCAGTGCGGCCTTCTTCACCGCATATTCAGCCATAGCCAGCGGCCACGCAGACATAGCCATGGCGATGGGCGTTGAAAAAATGAGAGAAATCGACTCCGCAACAGCCATGGAGTGGATAGGCCGAGCAGGCTACTACCTGTGGGAGTTTCACAACTTCGGCGTAACCTTCCCAGCCTACTATGCATTGTATGCAAACGCTCACATAGCCAAGTACGGAACAACCGAGGAAGACCTGGCGCTTGTGGCCGTAAAAAACCACAAGTACGGCTCAATGAACCCGATCGCCCACCTTCAGAACAGAATCACAGTCGACGACGTTCTCAACTCAATGGTCATCGCGTCGCCTCTGAAACTCTACGATTGCTGCCCGCTGACCGATGGAGCTTCAGCACTCGTCCTAGCGTCTGAAGAAAAAGTCAGGGAACTGGAAGTTGATACTCCAATTTGGATCGCCGGAATCGGCTATTCCTCTGGAACAGCAAACCTGAGCAAGCGGCCAAACTTTATCGGTTTAGAAGCGAGCGTGCTAGCTTCACAAAGGGCATACAAAGTTGCAGACGTTGTGCCAAGCCAGCTTGACTTCGCCGAAGTGCACGACTGCTTCACGATAGCAGAGATCATGGCCTACGAGGATGTTGGACTCTGCGCCAAAGGCGAAGGAGTCAAGCTCTTGAGAGAGGGGCAGACTGAAATCGGAGGAAAGATCCCTGTAAACATGGACGGAGGTCTGAAGTCTAAGGGTCATCCCATCGGCACCACTGGATGTTCAATGATGTACGAGCTTGTAAAGCAGTTGAGAGGGGAAGCTGAAAAGGGCAGGCAGGTGCCGTTGAAGAACTACATCGGACTTGCCCACAATGTGGGCGGAACCGGCCACTATTGTTACGTTACTGTTTTGCGGAGGTGAACTGGATGGCCTCTATGCCTTCTATAAAGTCTAGGGAAATAAAGATAGTTCAAGAGATTCCGATAAGCAAGAACTTGAAGTTCTATGAAGGCCTAAAACAGGGAAAAGTCTACGCAACCAAGTGCACAGAGTGCGGAAAACTGTACTTCCCGCCAAACGTCGACTGTCCAGAATGTTTGTCCACTGGGTTGGAGTGGGTCGAGCTTAGCAATGAGGCTGAAATCGAAACCTTCACGCACGTGGTAGTTAGACCGACAACTTTCCAAGCGAACAAACCATACACGGTGGCAATTGGCAAGTTGAAAGAAGGCGTGAAAGTGCTTGCATGGCTCACGGGATTCAAGCTCTCAGAAGTCAAAGTGGGCATGAAAGCCAAGTTAGCAGCTAAAGTCACAGCTGAAGGAAACTTGGCCTACGAGTTCATTCGCCCCTAGCGAAAAAGCCCCGCAACCAAGTGTTGCTCAAACTGGAGACAGATAAATAGAGCTTGTGCCTTTTTCCTGTTTCGCGTTTTTAAGAGCCAATACAGCCTACCCCCTCCCCTAGGCTACGTTGGGGCCTTCTGACGATGGACAGACGCGCTCCTTAACCATCAGTTTGATCTTTAATGCGCTATGGTTTCCCTTCAATCTTCCAGCTGTGCCTTCTTTTGTGAAGAGGCAAAGACACTGTGACGGCAATTGACACAGCAAGTACAACCAAGAAGGTTGGGTACTCTGGCACAACCCATGTACTTGATTCAATCAACGTGTAAGACATTAACCAACTTGAGCTCCAATTTCCAACTTCCTCAGATGAATAGTACGAATACTCTACTAATACGCCCGTGGCTTTGTCCCAATAGTAGTCTTGCGTCTCATTGAATGTTCCATTGACTGATTCCGAATTCAAGAATTTGGTGACATTTGACTCCCTCACCGTGCATATGTGATTAGTTTCTCTGACGCCACTGGGATAGGTTCGGTTGACTGTCTTGTCGATTCGATGGTCCGAGTAAATCTCGGCGTAAACGCTGTCGTCCACGCTTAAATTCGCCGAAATAATCTGGAAGGTCATGTTTCCCAATCCTGCATAAATGTCTACAAAACCACTTTCGATGATGTCAGTTCCGTTCCTGAAATGCTTTGTCTTGCTCAAGAATACCGCTACATAGGGGAATGGATGCATATATGAGATATTTTCGACGGACATCACTATCCATTCTGTCTCGTTAGCCTCATTCAGGAACTTCAGACTACTTGGGTACGTAAATTGAGGGCTTGGGCTCGGGTCATTAGTGTTAAGAAATGCCTCAAAGTCGCCATATCTGAACCAGTCTCCAAGAGCAACTCCAGCTACTCTGTTCTCAGCAATGACACACGCCAGAAACATCCCCAGCACCAAGACTGGGGTGAACAACACACGTATTCTCACAATCTCACCACTAAAACTATTTTTTACAGGTCCTATAAGTCTTCTGTGAAATCATTGCTGCAGTATACCTGCACGACTGCAAGCTGTCTTTTGTGCTTCTATGATAATCAGCGTCACTACAATGGCGTTTCTCTATTGCGTAAGGGCTGAAGAGCTGGAAAACTGCGTGCCTTTGCAGTGGCAACCCACCTCTTTTCCCAAGAACCGTTCTCAAGAATGTGTGCTGAGGGATGACTTGGGTTGTTTGATTGCGAGAGAAAAAGGGGATAGTTGGAGAGAGCAAGGCTCTGCAGTCACTGTATCGTCACTACAATGGGCTCCACTTGAGCAACAGTACATACATTCGTTAGTTGTATTGCCGCAATCGTCAGCCTATATGTTCCAGATGCAACCTCCTTCTCAGCCGATAACGTCATGCGTACAGTCACACTGGCCTTGCTACCCACATTAACTGAAGTCGCATCAAGAACTGCACTGATTCCAGATGGAAGAAAAGCTTCTATAGGATTCTCGGTAATCCCGACCGTCAGCGTGAGGTTGGCGTCCACCTTGCTACTGATCGCCACTGACAAGGTTAGGGATTCTCCTTTATGTAGCGTCATCTTAGTGCAGTTGGCATGTAGCTCGAACTGGATTGGACCCGGAGACGGCAGCAAAGTCACGTTCGGAGGAAATGGAGGAAAGTCCGGAGGCGGAGACAAAGTAAAATCGTCGTTAGTAGAGTCGACTGTTGCTTTTGATCCGAGGTTCAGGTTCTCTGTCTTTACTCGAAGGGATTGCAGACCAAATGTGATGCTTATACCACTAACAGTCAGAATGGCGATCATGAGCACTATACGAAGACTCTTCATATTCACCACCTAGTCTGAGATCTTAAGGAGGTAGACTATTTCGCCATAACCGCCTGACCACGCATCTGCAAGCGCTGAACCTACTCCGCCGCCACCAGCCGCTGAGGCATAGACTTTTACCGCAACAGAATAAGTACCTGCGCCACGTGGTGGCGACCCATAGTAAACCATCACAGAGCCATAGTAAGCTATTTGTTGATTTGGGAAATCAATTGAACTATAGCTAAGCGTAGGTTGCCCTGCCAACTCCCACCCTTGACCTAGAACAAGATAGTACAAGTCTATCTCAATCTTAAGACTGGATACACCACTACCAAGATATCCGTAGAGATACCAATAGACACCGATTGAGAAACCATTTGTTACATATGCCGTCGGAGAGTTTCCCGTTGGAGGGTCTCTGTTGAACTGAATGTGTGCAATCTTTGGTATTCCGACCCCTGACGTATCAGATGCCTTAACCTCAGCCCATCCTTTTGCGTCATTACCTACCGCGCAGATTTGCGAGTATGTCCATGTTCGACAAGTGTTGTTCTGAGGATCGGACCCCATGTTCGAATATGGAGCAGTTGTATAGTAGAGATTGTAGAGATAAGTGTTGAGCTGTGCCTTGTCCACCCAAGCTTTGAAATCCGGTTGTCCTTGTATAACCACGCCTACTGCAATTATGTTGAAAGGGAGTTGGGTTATGACGCTGGCTTCCCACCATCCAAGAGACGTCGGAGAGACCCACTGCCCATAAACAGTGCTTTGATCATAGTTTGTCAATAAATACTTTATTTGTGCCCTTGCTTTGTTTTTTGAACCGTCAGGTGCAATTGTCTCAGGGTAGAAGCGAAAAGAGAATTTTACAGTTTCGCTCGCCAGAGCTTTCGCCAGACCATAATCTAACGTTTGCCACATCAAGTAGTCTCCGCCACCGCTTGTGTACCAAGAGTAGGCACCATCAACCCGCTTTGCTGTCTTGTTGAAGTCACCGGAGACCAAGTTTGCATCATACATGTCTACAACCGCATCTCCATTTATGTCTGCGTCGGGTTTCCAGTTAGGGTCACCTGGGTGAGAACCATAGGCGCCCGAAACTATTATGCTATCGAATATATCCACTGTTCCATCCTTATTCACGTCCCCTCTGAGATCGCGCCAACCTCCATTGTTTGTTTCCCAAGGTGGACAACCATAGACACCATTTCCTGGCAAGGTATAATTTCGTTGCTCAAAGCTCCAATTCATAACACACCCGCTGACGCCTGAAGTGGCTTCAGCCACAAGATTGCCAGTGACTTTCAGTTTCGGCAACACTAAAGCTGGTGCAAAAAGAGCGCAAATGAGGATTGTAAGAATAGTCTTTCTCTGAATCTTCCTCATACTTAAACCTCCCGTATACTATTAGTTCAAAGTTTATTATAAGTTTTGCGTCCCATAGCGCATGATGTATGGAAGACAAAGGCAGTCGGTTTCTGGAGGTTTCACTTTAAGCAAAAATCGTAAGATCTGAATCAAGTCTTGAACCTAGTCCTACACCTCCACCATTGTTCTAGTTGAATGTGCAGAGCAGTCATATCGTAAGTCCAAAGACACCCACCTCCAGAAACACATTTTCACTTCTCTCTGCCTTTCCGCAGGATCGTTTCAGCAATTGTCTTTTATTGTCTCTGAGGGAATCTAGTGCCAGGAAGCTAATAGGAACCGGTCAGAATCCAGTGCAGAATCTCCAAGAAACGCTACCTGAACAGAAAGCGTGCCTATTAGTATGGACGCTTGTCTCTGCACACTCCCGTCAAGTTTCAAGGGATCATCAAACCCTCTCTTGAACAAGACCTCGACATCAAAGTAGAGAGGCAAAATGATTCTCTGTCTGTTACTCTAACCTTGCGAAAACGTTTCGGCACGCAGAATCAGTCGCCCAAAAACTGTCCAGAAAACCCCATAGAAACGCGAAACTAACAATCAGACTCAAATTTTGTTTAAATATCGGCGCGCCCAAGCATTTTTCTGTCTAGTTTCGTTTCTGCATTTAGACTTGGTTTGAATGGAACCCAACGTGGAACCCTTTCTTACTAACATCTAGCGCGCGCTGTGGAAGACATGGCAGAACTGAGCAACATTGTTTCGCAAGTGTTATTTCTAGGTAAAGCCAGTTATAATCAGGAGAGAAGAAGACTATTGAGCAGGGTCGTTTCCGCCATAATGTTCACGTCCCTATTGATTGTAATATTCCTATCGATCTCGTCCTCTGCAACCGTAGACACACAGTTGGTGGGCGACATAAACAGCGACGGAACCGTGGACATCTATGACGCCATCCTACTTGCTAAGTCGTTCAACTGCAAGTCAGGTGATCCGAACTGGGGCCCAGATGCAGACATTAACGTTGACAACATCGTCGACATATATGATGCAATTCTGCTTGCCAACAACTATGGAAAGCCGCGAATCGAATTCCAGACAATAGTGAAGGGGTATTATTCAGGACACACTTCTTCAGCTTACTATGTCATAGCTAACCAAGAAAACTGGACGAACGTATGGAATGAGTATCAAAGGACTTTCACGCCTCGGTACCCGCCGCCCGAAGTCAACTTTTCAGAAAGCCTTGTAATCGCAGTCTTCATGGGGGAACAAGCGAGTGGCGGCTTCGAAATAACGATCAAGTCAATTCATCCAAGGAACAGTCTTGTGGTTGTGAACGTCGATAAGACCCATCCTGGTCCTCACTGCATTGTGACTCTTGCACTCACCCAGCCATACCACATTATCAAGCTGGACAAGATAGACAAACAGATCATTTTTGAAACAACAGAAACGCTCAGAGACTGCACCTAGCGCACTCTTGCCCAGTTCAATTCCGTATGCACTGGCAGGAAGGGGTTGTTATATTGTCTGGAACGGCCCAAGTTCTCACGGTCAATAACTTTGCTTGTCTAGGTTCTTTATCCACTTCATCGTTTTGTCTATCAACTCATCTCGCGCGCGCGGAGTGTCGTGGTGGAGTTTTCGCCCATTTTTTAGAAATGTTTAAGTGGGTACAGATACTTAGACTTGTGTGGGTGATCAATTGTGGGAAGGACAAGAATGGATGAAAGAGGCAGGGTTTTGATTCCTAATGAAGAGAGGAAAAGGCTTGGTCTGAAGCCTGGAACAGACTTCGAGCTGGTTGAAGAGAAAGGGGTTCTGCTTCTGAAACCTATTATCTCAAGGCCAGTCAGAGTGAAATCGAAAAAGCGAAAGTGGGGAAGAGAGGCCTTCTTGGATTCCGGAGAGGCGACTTTTGGTGAGTGAAAGTGATAAGGAGAAGAGAGTTCTAGACGTCAATGCTCTGGCAATCTTTTTGGTGAAAGATCACCCAGGCAACATGTTTGTATCCCCTGTTGTTGAAGAAGGACTGAAAGGCGCCTATATTCCTATTCTCATAGACATTCTTCCAATCAGGGCCTACTGGATTATGACGAAAAAATGGGGCTGCCACCAAACAGAAAGCGCCAAAGCAATTGAACATTTCATCAGGGCATATGATCGGGTGTGCTATGCCGGTCTTCAGAAGGAGACCATTGTTAAGAGTTTTGAATTGGCTGAGAAGCTGAAACATGATGTCTTTGACTGCGCATATCTTGCCTTTGCGTTGCAGGAAAGAGCCAAAGGAATTGTGACTACGGACACAGATTTTGAAGGGATTTGCAGGCAGGTCGGGTTGGAGTATGTCAATCCTGTGCCGAAAAACGTTCTGAAACGGTTCGCAGAGCAAAACAGATGAGACAGAACCCAAGATTGTTGTCGCAGATATAGATTAATCTGTGTTGTTCCTAAGGTTTGTTTAGGGAGAGGATCGCAGTGAAGAAAGCTAGCCAGATTAGAAAACTACCGCACATCACTATCGGTGTTTCGGATCTGAAGAGATCTCTATCTTTCTACCAAGATGTTGTGGGTCTCGAAAAGATGGGTGAATGGCCATCTTACGCCATGTTCGATGTTGGCGGAGTGACCTTCGGCTTACAGGCAAAGGGAAAACTGGAAATCTGTCTACTCGTCGACGACGTTGACGAGGCTTATCGAAATCTGAAGGATAGAGGAGCCAGATTTGCCACGGAACCCAAGGATCAGCCTTGGGGTGGTAGGGCCGCTACTTTCTCTGATCCTGACGGAAACAAGGTCACTATCGAGTCGTTCCACTGTAACGTCTGTGGCGCGGTCTGTGAGAGCTATCGCGAGTTTCTTGAACAACACTTGAAGAAACACCGGTGACAGTCCCGCGTCGCCGCAAATCTACTGCCTAACAGAGTTGATAGAGATATCGCTTTCAGCCAAAGTTTTCCCCGCTGGCCTCGAGTTCTTCTTTCTCCTCAATGCGCATTCCTCTCTATGAGAGGATGCATGGAACAACTGAGTGTCGTTCTCACCTGTACACCGAAGAAGAGTTGCGGGAAGTACGGCAAGATTCTCAGTGTTAAGCCGAAAACGGTTTACATGTTCTTCAAGAATAATTATGCAATGCTTGTGAATTCGAGAAGGATGCTGAGTATGTTGAAAGAAATTAGATGAGTATTTGGTGGAAGTTTGGATCATCATATCTGATTCTTTGTGAGCGCTTTAGGAGAGTTGGGCTTGTTTCCGATGTAGGTTTCTGGGTCAACTTCTTGAACGGTTACGTTGTCCACGTCTATGAGGTAGATGGTGTGCAGTCTTGCGTTTTTCACTTCGTCTAGGCTTACTGGGGGGTTTTTGTAGTATAGGTCGCAGAGGCTCTTGACACTCCTTAGGCCTTCCAATTTTCTGTCCCGAGGCGGTGTCAGAAGCACCCATGGTATCGGCAGGACGTAGTGCGGCGGTGTGCCTAATGCGAATTTGCCTGTGCGGTTGCTGTATCTCGTTATTTTGCTGGCTATTCTCGCCAAGAGGTAGGTGGACGGGTCAAGCGCGTGTTCAGGCGGAATGAAGCCTGTCTCTATCTCTACCACATGGTTTCCGTCGCCTTTTGTGGCGTAGAGGTCGCATGTCAAGGCTACGTCCAGTTGATATTCTAGGTCTACCTTGTATCCTCTTTGCATGAGGGATTTGGCACACACCAGCTCCATGACTGAATGGTTTATTTTCACGACGTTGGATCTGTGAAGCTCAAGCAGTCGGTCTTTGAGTCTGCTGAGGTTTTCTCTTGCTCCATCTTGTAAGTCTTGGGCTAGTTTTGACGTTAGGAGTTTCAGGTCTTCTTCGAACTTCTCTGTCTTGTCCATGCTGTTTTCCTTTTTTGATATAGCCTTATGCACATGAGACCGTATTAATATAAGTTTGTCATGGTGCGAAAAGATGCGAGTTGAGGTTAGGGTGTTTTCCGTCTTATATAGTCAACGTGAGATGAGCGTAACTGTGCAAGTCAACATGACCGAGTTTTATTGCGGTTGTCGAATTGAAGATGACTTTCAGTGAAAAAGAGCGGTGTTTTTGTGAAAAATCCTTATATTCTTTTTCGAAGCCATCGTTATTGCCCAAGTTGAGAAGCAGGCTCGGGCGAATAGTCAAAGCCCATTGGACCTTCGTGTGTCGGGTCAGTTTCGTGAGATAGCATCAAACGGGGCAGAATTCCGCTGCGAGTGGTTTGGCCGAGCTGAGGCGATTCGTTCAGGCTTAGGCTCAACTTGGGCTTTTCTATTTTCGCAAACAGTGTCTTCTGCCTAAGGCAAAGACAAAGACCAGACTATTCCGCGAAAATGGAGCCAGCTTCAATTTCTGCTAAAAAAGTAATCAATACCCAGAGACACTCGATGTTGCGGTCGCGTCAATGGATAACTTGATAAGCCAGTAAGAGGAGGAAAAGTTCCCTATCTTGATTCTTCTATGATTAACATTGTCAATGTAGATCTAACATTGTCGATCCTTCTAATGTGCATAGTTATAGTTTCTTTGAGTTTGTCCATAGATTCTGCTTTCACCTTTGCAACTATGTCGTACATTCCATAAACAAGGAAGGCATCGATAATCCCTTTAACTTTCTTCAAACGCTTCAGAACATCTGCTTCTGAACCTGTCTCTGCATTTATTAGGACAAATGCTCTAGGCGTTTAGATCTCCCCGCCTCGACGGGGCCCTCGCGCCTAAAATAGCTTACTGCACAATTCTCATTTTTCAAACGTGTACGTGAGCTAGCATACATCACCCCTAAAATACGGGAGATACGGGTTCGGTGCATCAAGACAAGACATTTAACGCTTCGGGTTGTCAGTGATACTTGAGGCAAACACATGAGCGAGTTCATAATTGTAACGACTCCGACAATTCCAGGATACAGCGCAGGAGGGCTCGCGCGCAGGACCTGAAACAGCAAATAATCGGGGAGAATGAACTCTGTCTGATACAGTTATCAAAAAATGCAGTAGTTTGGATTCCATAACCGAGTTATTTAATGAGCATCGAAATGATCCTTTCACATATTTAGCAGATACCTGCCTCTTCAGGATGTTCAGCCGTTTAAAACACTTTAATGCCTTTGTAGCAGAGGCTGATGGTCGGGTCGTTGGGTGCATTTACGCCATGAGATATATGTATGATTGTGGGTGGATTGGTGGGCTTCTCGTTCACAAAACCTTCAGGGGCAGGGGCATAGGTGGAAGGTTATTGGAGAGAGCTCTACGATTCCTTGGACGGGGGTATGCATATCTCTTTGTGGAGCCTGAAAATGTGGCTGCGAGAGCGCTTTTTGAAAAAATGGGCTTTAATGCCCTCTACAGAAGGCTCAACTACGTGGTCCACGCCCCTTTTGACAAGTCAAAGGGTAAACACAGTAGCGTAGATTATGGTTTTGAGTGGGATGATTTAGTTGCAGCTCTAGGCTTTGAGGAAAGAGGAAGCATTGTGAACGTAGGCTACTATCCAATAAAAGTTACGAGGCACATTTTTGAAGACTTGAAGAATAAACGAAAAATTTTGAAATGCGGCAGTGCCCTAGCCATTCTAGAAAACTCGCACAAAATAGATGTCAACAGGTACACCTTCACATTCAACGACTACATTCTGAGAGGGTTATCTGTTCAGCAAAAAGAGAAAATCGTCGAGGTTAACCCGTTCTATACAAAAGCTCAGGTGGGTGACCTCATCGAACTGATAAACTATCTTGCTGCTGATGGAAAAGTAGCTGTATGGACCTACCAGAAAGATCCTGTAGCCAGAAGTCTGCCGTTGGAAGGAGCATTAGGCGCCTTAGTTATGGAGCTCCACGTGTGCTAAACACGTATCAAACGCTGGCTAAAAGACACTTACACCTTCCAAGCCAGCTCTAATATTATCCACAATGCTGTATTCCATCCATTTAACCGGTTCTCGCAACTCCTGGGATTTTTCCAAAAGAACAAAACAATTTAACGTTGGACACAAGATTGTTACATGATGAGTTCTTGGAAGAATCGACACGCACAGAACTACTTCAAGCAGAGAGCTGGGCTTTACGACGCAAAATATATTCCAAAGGGCGCTGAGGAGCTTTCAAGAATATTGATTCAGAAGGCGGAGATAAAGGAGGGCGACTTTGTCCTCGATTTTGCAACTGGGACAGGGTTCCAAGCTGTTCAAATAGCGCACGCTGTCGGGGAAAAGGGAAGAGTCTTAGGACTCGATATTTCGGAAGAGATGTTACGTGAAGCAGAGGTAAAAATAAAGAAGCTTGGTTTGGATAACGTTATTAAACTGAAGTGGATGCAATCTGGAATTATTCCTCTTGAAAATAATTCAGTAGATGCCGTCATTTGCGGATTTGCTTACCATCATTTCCAAGACCCTTACAGGATAACCTCTGAAATGTTTAGGGTTCTAAAGCCTCACAAAAAAGCAGTTGCAGTTGATGGATGCAGGTCTGAGTACATCTTCAGGAAATTCATTGCGGATCTAAGCGTTAAGATATCGGATAGAACATGGCGCATCAGATTTTATACCCAAAATGAGTTCAGGCAATTCTTTGAAGCAAGTGGATTTGAAGATGTCCATACTTGGTGCTTTTATCAAACACACTGCTTAATGTACCCTTTTGTGATGATTGAGGGAACTAAACCCTCTGCCTAGGGGTTCTTTTTTGCTCTCGCATAATTTATTACATCAGAGGGCACCATGGTCGGCTAGTTAGAAAGAGACTAAGGTCTTTGGGAAATAGTGAAAGTAAACCAGTGTGAGGGATCGAGTGAAATATCAACGCTTTTTGACCCACGGTTTCAAACCTTTTGATCCCTTAGAGTTAGCAACGGAAACCGAGGACATAGTAACTAGGCAAGGGCCCGAGGGGCTTGAAAGGAAGTATACGGATTTCTATTCTGTACCTGTTTACAGAGGGGTTGCCACCGGCTATGCTGCTGGTTGTTGTTTACGCTGCGTATATTGTTGGAGCAATTGGTCAAGGGATTTCCCTGAAAGACTTGGAAAATTCTACTCTCCTGAAGAGGTTGCCCAGAGACTCTTCAGAGCCGCCGAAGACGGCATAGTCTATTCTGATCACTGGAGAAGGCGCATCCCAGAAGTGAACAAGCTCCGCCTCTCAGGCTGCGAACCAACAATAGGAAAAGAGCATCTGCTACCAGTCCTAAAGTACGTACAAAATTCAAAATATCCACTCTTCATCCTTGAAACAAACGGAATACTGTTCGGCGCTGATAGAGATTACGTGAAAAGAATAGCTGAATTTCCGAAAATTTATGTTCGTGTCTCATTCAAGGCAGCAACTCCAGAAGGTTTCACTCAGAGAACAGGAGCGATTGGAAAATTCTGCGAGCTGCCATTCAGAGCATTGAAGTACCTTCTGGATGAACGCATCTACGCAAGGGCCGCAGCGATGACCGATCCAAGAACAATGTCTAAGGAAGAAAGAAGAATTTTGATAGACAAGTTGAGCGAGATAGATCCTCGGTACCGAAAGGGCGAACTGGAAGAAGAAACAATAGAACCATACGACACCTCACTAGAGCGCCTAAGAGCTTCCACCGACAAGAAATTTGCAGAGAAGCTACAAGAAAAGTTACTCAAATAAACGCAAAATGAGAAATCTCAACATCCTTTCTATCTCGTCCAAACTGAAACCTAAACCAGACTGAGCGAAAGCCTAGAGCTGTCTTCGCAGTCTTGCGGAGAATCAAGGTCGTGAAATTTCTTTTGCAGGAACCACTATTAAGGTTTCCATCGTGTAGTCTGTTGCGAACCCGGTTTCCATCACGAAATTCATGGCTGTCCTCTCGTCGGGAGCCTCGAATACCAGTATGCCATCGTATCTGCCGAAAGCGAAGTAGATGTCCCGAATCTTTATTGCTTTAGGCGCCTTGATCTCCTCAAGATACTTTATAGCGTTGGCACCCTTTCCTTTAGGCGACATTAGAGTTACGAATAACATGTTTCTCGCCTGAATACCATTGCTTGATAATGCTTAAAACAGTTTTGCAGGCACCGTGTATGAGGCCCATCAGATAGAAGATTCCTCCTTAAGTTTTAAATATCGATTTGCAAAAAAATATGTGAATTGCCCACGGGTTCAATGAACCTAGAGAGAGAGTTGAAGAGAAAGGAGTCAAAAACCCGTCGGTCCACAGAACCCGTTTTGGGCTTTTCTCATCCTTGTCTGTGGAATCAGGAAATATCGACATGCCTCAATATAAAAAGCTGTCGATTCCAACGCCTGCTATGAGCTTGCCGCAAGAGCTTCAGATGGTAACTAAGTGTACCTTAGTATCAGCCGATATATCTGTGAATGATGGATGTGAGGGTCGAAAAGTTCCTGATCTTGAAGTCGGTTTGAACACAATCTGGCTGCATCCTGTTTGGGCCGCGCATGAATCGAACGGTGCCCATGCCTAAGTCGTGGGCCCCTTTCATGTCTGTTTTTGGATTGTCTCCAACCATTATGACTTGTTCGGGAGCAAGTTGAAGACGATCGAGGGCTAGGCGAAAAATCCTGGAGTCAGGTTTTGCGAAGCCAACGTCCATGTCGGCAACCGTAGTATCAAAGAACTCTTCTATTCGTAGCCTTGCGAGGACAGGGTTCATGCCGCCGCTCCAGATGTTGGCGACTATGCCAAGCTTCAATCCCATAATTTTTGAGTATTTTAAAGCTTCCCTTACGCCTTTCCGAACACGAACGTTCTGAATATAAGGTCTCCACAGTGCATTTATGATTCTTTTCAGGTCATTTTGTTCAAAGTTCTTAGCACCGGCAGACATCAAGATTCCCCTGGACTCCTCTTCTGCACTGACCGAAGTGCCATTTGGTCGCGGGACATAACTTTCAACTAAGGCTCGCACTCTTGAGACTTCAACTGAAACCCCGAGGTCGCGTAGAATCCGCTGCACATTTTTCGCAGAGGCTAGATGGGCCTCCTCATATTTGGGGAACCAGACTAGCGTGTGACCATAGTCGAAAAGGATGCCTTTGAGTCTATCCATGATTCCTGTTTCCCAGAGTGCATCTAAGCACTTCCAGCTAATAACTTGTAGTTGTTGGCGTTCGCAATAAGCGCACGCTATTGCAGAATCTTCTGCGGAAAATGTTATTACTTCCTAACACTGCCAATATCTCAGAATAGGGCTACGTCTGTGAAGAAAAAAAAAGTCAAAGAACCACCAGTCAAGGAAGAACCTGCCAAGGCTGAACCAGCTGAGAAGCCTTGGTTCAGATTCTGGCCTGAAGGAGTTCGCAAACACATAGATTTTCCTGAAGTACCACTTTCTGACTTGCTTACACAGACAGCTAAGGAATATCCTGAGCACACCTCAATAGTCTATTTCAACAAGGAGATGACTTACAGAGAGCTTAATCATCTCTCGGACAAGTTTGCAACCGCGTTAGCTGGCCTAGGCGTGAAGAAAGGAGACAAAGTTGCCATTTTCCTGCCAAACATACCTCAGTTCGTAATTTCATATTACGGTATTACAAAAATCGGGGCTATCGAGACCGCCATAAGCCCTTTGTACAAGGAACGCGAGGTTGAGCACCACCTGAATGATTCTGAAGCCGAAACAATAGTCATTCTAGACGCACTTTACCCCATCTTGGAAAAGGTTTTGGAAAGAACCAAAATTAAAAGAGTGATTGTAACCAGCTTGAAAGAATACATGCCTTCGGCCACAGCTTTTCTGGGCTCGTTGCTCGGAAAGATTCCCACGCACAAGGTTGAACGTGCATCTAACGTTCACTTCTTCCAAGAATTGTTGATCAAGTATGAAGCGAACCCGCCGAAGGTCGACATTAAAGCAAACGACGATCTCGTGGCTCTACAGTACACAGGTGGTACTACAGGCATTTCAAAGGGAGCAATGCTGACGCACATGAACCTTGTCTCAAACGCCTTGAGCTGTGCAGAGTGGCTGAGAGGAACAAGGGGAGGAGAAACCTTCCTTACGGTGCTACCACTCTTTCACATCTACGGAATGACTACAGGCATGAACGCTCCAATCTACCTAGCGGGAAAAATGGTCATGCTCCCCCGCTTCGACGCAACAACCACTTTTCACGCAATCCAGAAGCATAGGGTCACTGTTTTCTGCGGAGCACCGACGATGTACTCAATGCTCTTAGCCCATCCAGACCGCAAGAAATATGATTTAAGATCGGTCCGTTTCTGCATCTCAGGCTCTGCACCCCTTCCGCCCGAGGTTCAAAAACAGTGGATGGACGTAACGGGCGGCGTCCTCGTAGAAGGTTATGGACTGACTGAATCTTCGCCAGTCACCCACTGCAATCCCCTAGATAGATCATTGAAGACTGTAAGAGTAGGTTCAATAGGCTTGCCTTGGCCGAACACAGACGCAAAGATCATGGACATGGAAACAGGAGAACGCGAGCTTGCCCCAGGCGAGACTGGAGAACTAGCTGTCAAAGGTCCACAGGTAATGAAGGGCTACTGGAAAATGCCTGAAGAATCAGCCGCAGTGCTTCGAAACGGCTGGCTCCTCACGGGTGACATTGGGAAGATGGATGAAGACGGCTATTTCTACATAACTGACAGGAAGAAAGACTTGATCAAGTACAAGGGCTACAGCGTCTACCCCAGAGAGATTGAAGACGTGATTTATGAACACCCAGCTGTGAAGCTGTGTGCAGTCATAGGCAAACTGGACCCTGTTGCAGGCGAAATCCCCAAGGCCTTCATAGTGTTGAAAGAGGGAAAAACGACAACAGCAGAAGAAATCAAGGAATTCGTGAACAGCAAAGTGGCACCGTACAAGGCTGTTAGAGAGGTTGAATTCCGGACAGAGTTGCCGATGACCTTGGTAGGTAAAGTCCTTAGAAGAGTGTTGCAAGAAGAAGAGAGGAAAAAAGGAGAAAAGCCAGTATAGCGCGCGCTTCAGAGGTGGATCTTTTTCATCCGCTAGCTTGGCTTTGACACGAAACCGTTATCTTTTATGAAGAATCTCCAGGGCATATGTCTCCATTTCTCTGCGTAGTCTACATTGACCCTCTTTGTTTGCATGATCTGTTTCTCTTCCACAGCCACACCAGCCTTAATGTACAAAGGTGGAATGCACAGATCTTTGCCATTTTGTTTTTTCGTTATGCCCATAGCCATACAAAGCTTGCTCGGGCCATTGGTTAGATTGGCTATCCGGCTACTGGTAACACCTCGTCTCCTGATCATGATTTCAACACCATCTATCGGTTCTAACGCTCTGACCAGAATTGCCTCAGGTTTTCCTACAGATCTTCCGCTTGTGACATCAAAATAGAAATGCATTCCATATATTTGATAGATGTACGCGTGCCCCTTGGGTCCGAATTGAACTTCGGTCCTTTCTGTGCGGAGATTGTTGTAGGCGTGAGACGCCTTGTCTTCTGGACCCTTGTACGCTTCTGTCTCAACGATTTTTCCAATCGTGGTTCCTTCTACGGTTTCATGAACAAGGAATTTCCCAAGAAGCTCTTTTGCAACGGTTAGTGTGTCTCGCTCGTAGAAGTCTCTGTTCAGGATCATGCTTGACAACCAGGAGTTGGATCGTGATAGATTCTTATCGCTCAAAAGAGTTTTATTCTTTTCCGATTTTACGCAAATATGTCGCGAAAGGGTATGTCATATGGTGTGATGCTAAAATGCTGAATTCTTGGCAAGGTGAAGACTTCGGCGTCAAAATAATGTATTCAAAGGCTGGTGTCGCTACGCAAATTCTAATATCAACTTCAGAATGCGACCTTCTGGTAGATGCCGGGGATGGGGTATTAAGGGATTTGTTAGAGGTTGATTATCGTTTTGAAAGGTTACAGGCAATTGCCGTAACACACGGTCATTTTGATCATGTAGGAGGTCTATGGACCCTTCTCGGCTTTCTGTATATGATAGGTAGAACCAGCGACTTACTCTTAATTACGCCTCGTTCTTGCCGTGAAGTTAGAAATATTGTTGAGGGCTTTTTGGATATTTATGCCGAAAAGATGCCATTCCAGATAATTGTGAAGGAACTCTCAAATAGAGAAAAAATCGACATCAAGGGGATGATGGTTCAAGCCTTTTCCGTCATACACAGGGGATTAACGGAAGTCTACGGTGTGGGAAAACGCGTCCCCGCGTTTGGCTATTCAATTAGCTATAAAGAACAACGGATAGTCATAAGCGGAGACACTGGAATGTGTCGATCACTAACAAGGTTTGCTAGGGGAGCCGACTTGGCTATCCTAGAAGCAACAGTTAAAGAAAGAGCTGCAAAATACTCGCAAGTTCATCTTTCCGTAGAAGAAGCAACAAAGATCGGCAAAACGGCTAAGAAATTCATTCTTATTCATCAATAACCTCTTCTCACATCCTCCCTTTTTAAGAGCATTATCGTGGCAGGGCTTCAGAACCTAGCGCGCCTAAGATTGTCCGCATTACGCGTGGCAGCCACCCAACAACAATTTTTACAAGAGAAGCTGGTTGTATAGCGGCGAAACACTTAGCAATGCAAATGGACTGCAATAATCGCCCCAAATATCTGCAGTTTACATAAATTCTGTAGAGTTCCGTGTATCCACAGTTGATGCAATAAAACGCGACGACTCTGTCTCCCAGAAACTCGCTTTACTTCTAAAGAGCGAGTTCCTTGTATGTAGCAAGCGCGCTATTTGTAACCGCACGCGGTCTCAACAGCTCGTTGAGGTTGTGTTATTGTGCTGCCTTCCTCAAAAGAGGTATCGAGACCATAACGTTTGCCAACATCAGTGCGGCAGTTAAGTAGAAAGAAAACTCGGCGCCATAATCTTGGTAAAGGTAACCCGCAACCAAAGGGCCGATCAGTATTCCAACGTCCTCGCCAGCCCCGTACACTCCAATGGCAAGACCACGGTTTGAAAAGCGAATTTTGCTTACCAGAAAGGCCATCATGCACGGACTTATCGCGGCTTCTCCTAGTCCCAAGAGAACCGCTGTCAAACATAACATCGGAAAACCCGTGACTACAGGCAACAATATGAATGAAGAGGCCTCCAGAATCATTCCTAGGATTATTATTTTCTTAACTCCTTTTTTGCTGGCAAATTCGCTGTATACGAAAGGGGCAAAAAATCCAACAACACCCATCGCCGCAACAGCTATGCCTATTTCAATTGGACCTAGCAAAAACTTCGGTGATTCCTTCGCGAACACGGGCACGTAGGTCATGTAAACAGTCCTAAGAAAATAAGGCAGAACTATCAAGGTAGAAGTTACAAGTAGGATCTTCTTCTCAGGCTTGTCCATGCCTTTGATTGTAGAACCCATGCTCGTTGAGTCTGTGTTCTTGGATTCTGGAGTGCCAAATGATAAGAAAAAAGCGATTGCCGCAATGATGGTAGAAGCGTAGAAAGCAAGAACATAACCCTGCGTTGCCACGATTCCGCCTATGACGGGCCCAATTACTCCCGCGGCTGCAGAGATTGCGTACCAAGTCCCGAAAGCCCTTTCCTTGCGAGCGATAACTTGCCACACTAGCGTTCTCGTAGACACGGCGCCTGCGCTCCCAAATACTCCTGCCAAGAACCGCAAAAAGACAAACCCCGCTAAATCTCTGACAAGTGTGTATGAAAACAGGACTAGAGCCGTCAGGAGTGTTGATGACAGAAAAATCTTCTTAGCTCCCAGTTTGTTTATCAAAGAACCCCAGAGAGGCTCAAAAATTATCAGCGCAATACCAAGGCTGGCTGAAACAATTCCCAAGTCTGCAATGGCGAATCCTAGATCTCTCATGTAAATCGGGAAAACAGGACTAATTGCGGAAACAGCTGTCCGGCTGATCAACTGAGAGGAAAAAAGCAGAAACAGTGGAAGGGTCATCCGATTCTTGAGAATCTGCATCTGGCCTATTGCCACCATCAATGAAGAACCCAAAATCAGCTAGAGTCTCTTTTATGCCTTTCCTAACAAAAGTAGCGCGCTTACAGTTTGGCACTCACTTCAAGTCCATCTTCATCTACGGGCACGTATTTGCTGCTATACTTTCCTGAAGACCTTACATAATCCAGGTAGTCCTTCATCTGATCAGCAAAGATGCCTGCGTTGTCCGCAACAACGACGCTTCCTCGATGGAGTTTGTCCTCGACTAATCGTAGGTATTCTAGATATTCTGTTTTGTCAGCATCGATAAAGACCATATCAAAACTGCCCGTCAGTTCTGGTATAACCTCGATTGCGTCGCCTACGATCACGTCTATGGTAGGCTTCACCTCCGCTCTCCTTATGTTTTTTCGGGCCATCTTTGCTTCATCCGCATGAATTTCAATAGTGATCAAATGAGCATCTTTTTCAAGCCCTTTCCCGATCAGAATCGCCGAGTATCCAATGAGGGTTCCAACCTCCAAAACGCGCTTGGGCTTGATATCACGAACGATTTTTGTCAAAACACGACCTTTCTGAGGCCCAACGATGGGCAGAAACTCCTTTTTGGTCATTCTTTCAATCTCAATTAAGACCTCGTCCGCTTTGCTCAAATTCATTTCTCCTCAGATGCACGCGTTGATATTTCTGATAGTGAAGTCGTCTTGGCGCCTTCTTCGATCATTTCTCGGATGGCTTCTTCGCTGTCTTCAGGTTCTTGGTTTATTCCCCTAGTTGCGTCCACTAGCAAGATAGTTTCGAAATTCAGTCTGAGGGCGTCTAGAATGGTGTTCTTCACGCAATAGTCTGTCGCCAATCCGCCTACAAAAACCCGTTTTATTCCTTTCTTCTTCAGCTCTTCTTCGAGTTCGGTCCCGTCAAACCCCGAATAACTCTCCTTTGAGGGATCAGTGGCTTTCGATATTATTCTCGCTTCTTTTGGCAGCCTCAGGTCAGGGTGAAACTCTGCTCCTTTGCCACCCTGTATGCAGTGAGGAGGCCAAACGCCTCCGTACGGTTTAAAGGATATATGATTCGGAGGATGCCAATCTCTGGTGGCAAAGATTTTGGCTTGCGCCTTTCTAAATACGGCGATGTATCTATTCAGAACAGGTACCACTTGATCACCGTCAGGGACAGACAGAACTCCACCAGGACAAAAGTCTCTTTGAACATCGACGATTATGAGAGCGTCCTTCTCATCTATTCTGACTCTTGCTCTCAATCATTGGCGTCTCAGACAGGTTTGTGGAACAGAGAAAAGCTAGTGCACACATGGAGTCGCTCGCAGAGTGTCGTTTCACAATTTTGCTGGCATGGAATCCCATCCCATCTAATAGGTGTTGCCGTGGTCCTGACACTATTTCTGAGGGGCAACTAATGTGAGAGAAGTGCAGGCACCAGATGACGTTGCAGTGAATACAGAAAGAGAGACTTCCCTTAGTGTCAGTAGCGTTCTTGTATGCGCGATATTGGACGTGTCAGACGCGGCTAAGACTGAGAATGAAGCCTTTTCCTGTCAGGCATAAATGTCGGGCCTGTCAAACGTTGAGGAAATGCGCATCAAGATAAATACGCAATTGATGTTGGAAAAATGAGGGTAAGGCGGGTTCTTGCGATTTTTTTACGCTCGCTTTTTTCCGCCTTTTTTCTTCTTTCCTTTGGCAGACTTGGACACTACTGCAACCTCAGATTGACAATTGCTTGCGATTTGTACTTAAGATTTGCTATATATATAGCTCACCTTAATTAATCGGCCCAAGATTTTGAAGCTTGCAGAGGTTAGAGCATCGGCGAATTTCAGCACAATTTCATCTGCCACTTGCATGTCTTCTAGAACCAACCACTCATTTCTCAGTTTCTAGACCCCCGGCGTTGGGCCCATTGGAATTCTGCATTTCAATTAATATAGTCTAATAGCGTTTCTGTGACACAATTTGCTATATATATTGGAAGTTGCATATGAAAAGAGTTATGAACGGGTGTTCGGATGGTTGTCGAGATCGCGATTGCTGTTTTGTCTTTCCTCGCCGGAATGGCGATTTTGGCGTACTCCAGCAGTAAAGCTGTTGAACACTCGGTGAGTATAGCCTCAAACCTAAACGTTTCTCCGTTGCTCATCGGCCTAATTGTTGTATCAGTGGGCACCGATCTTCCTGAAATCTTCAATTCGGTCATGTCATCTGCCATCGGACACGGGGACATAAATGTCGGAGACTCTTTTGGTTCTATCCTCGCCCAGATAACTCTCATTCTAGGTCTTGTTGCCTTGTTGGGAGGAGTCTTCAAAGTCAAGAGAGATGAAATAGTCGTAATTGGTGCATGCGAGCTTTTGGCGTTGATTGCGGCCGTGTCGATGGTCGAGAAAGGTTACATCTCAAGAATGAACGCCTTGTTCTTGGTGGTCTCTTGGCCGCTCCTCATACTAATCATCAGGAATGTTCTGAAAAAAGACTACGTAGTACAACATTCCGACGGGAAGCTTTGGCGTCATGTCGCAGTTGCTGTGATTGGTTATTTGGGTGTGCTTGTCGGAGCTTACATAGTAATCAACGCAGTGATTACCCTGTCAAACATGATGCGCGTCTCGGAATATCTGATTAGTTTCTTTGTAGTCGCTATTGGCACCTCTCTGCCAGAGTTGGCTGTCGACCTCACAGCTGTCCGCAAGAAACAATACGAAATCGCCATAGGAGACGCCATAGGCAGCTGCATCGTTGACGCTGGTCTGTCCATCGGCATCGGCCCACTTATTTTTCCAACTGCTGTTTCGGGAAGACTGGCGGAGACTACTGGTTTGTATGCGCTCCTTGTCTCTGTCATCGTTCTGTTGACGCTTGGTCTTAGACGGAAGCTTGACAGAAAAGCTGGAATACTGTTCATTATTCTCTATGGGTTTTCCTATGCAGTTCTCTACTTCTAGTCACAGGACCTTTTCCGTTGCCTCGACTGAGGATTTATGCATTCGCGCATCACCAGTCTAAACCTAGCGCGCATGTGTGTTCCTAGATTCCTTTTTTCTAGTGTGTTAGAGTTGGGTGTCGCCTTCTAGATGATGCTTCGCGTATTTCAAGGCACATCGCCGTCCATAGACGAAGCCGAGCCAGAACCATAAACTACCTTGCAAACGAATTTAGGAACAGGCATTCGCGCTTTTCACAATTCAGCCGAGTTGGAGAATTGCACAGAATGGAGCAATGAGAGATTTGGAACGACTCGTTAACTCTAGCGCGCACGCTTTACAAATGCCATCAACTGCAGGGATCATGGCGATGGTTGTGCTGATTGTTGTTATTGGCTTTGTCGAAACTGCGCGTGCGCGCGGGTTTCTGGCAGAATGCACGCCAGAAGAGGAAAAAAGAGGAACTTGAGTCTCTGGTGAAGAACAGCGTTCTTATTGTGTTAGATCAACGATTTCTGCAATCGGGGCGTTGTTTTTTATCGATTCAATACCATTCTTGCAGCCGTCTTTCGATTCGTAAGCTTCACCAGACATTATGATCTCGCCGTTGGCTGCCTTCAGCCTGAATCGGAATTTCTCTGCTGTATCCTTGTAGATCTCAAACTTCGGTGTTGCGGACATGTGTTTCACCGTTCGGCTATAAGTATAGCTTATGATCTTTATAAACATTTTGCCGCGCGCATTCTTCATGATCATATGACCAAGAAATAATGTTGGCGAGTATTGCTCTAGGCCATATGCCTAGCAAAACCTTTTTGCACGCAATCCTCTCAGACTTGCCACGTCACTTTTTGGCAGGTTCTACCAAGTCTTGAAGCTCTGTGATCTTCTTGTCAAGGGAAATCAAATCCCCGACGGCTTTAACAATAGATATCGGCAAAATGACATCAACTGACCCGAAGAACGGTTTCTTGTACCCGAGCTCTTTTGTCGTTTCTTCGCTAAGGCTCACGTGCAAGTGGGTGATTTGCCACGTTGGCAGCAGTTCTATTTCGACACCTGTGACGCTGCCGACTAATCGAGCGTCATCAGCGACTACGCTTTTTCCGAGAAGGATGTTCACATTCACCATTCCACTCACCTCCCGCTCCACTGATTAAACTACACCCATCCAAAAGTCACGAGGACAGATAATAAATATAGCAGTAACAGAACTGCTCCCTCTTTCCAGCTTATTTCATTGCTTGACAAGAAATGTCATAAGAGCAGTCTTGCAACCAGCGAAAACAAGGCCAGATCAGTGAAGCCTGTCATGTCGATCCTCAAAGGGGAAGCCATAAGAGTGACTCCCAAGATGCACGTTGTGTTCATGAAGCAACTTCCTACGATATTTCTCAAAGCAAGACCTAGATGTCCGTCTTTCGTAGCCTTTGTGCTTGTTGCCAGCTCGGGTGCGCTTGTCCCGATTGCCACAACCGTTGCGCCAATGACTACTGGTGGTGTGCCTAAGATGAGAATGATTTGTGAGGCTGAGCTGACAGGAAAGTAGGAGCTAACCACAACTCCTGCAGCGCCTAGGAATGCCAAGACTGTGTGTTTCCACGCTTTCGTCTTTCACCTTCAAGTGGGGTCGTGGCCTTTATCGTTCTCATCATTGAAAGCTGAAACAGATAACAGATGAATATTGCGAAGAGAGCTACTCCAATGATCTGGCTCGCGTACTCAATGCGCGCGTTTAGCACATAATGGACTAGTCAGGCACATTGACGCGCTCTTATACTCATTGCACAGCTTTCCTTCTCTCTTTCTTGCGGGCACGTTCCCTCCGCTTCTTCTTCTTAGCCCTCTTCTTGAATGGCAAATTTCCTCACTGTATACATTGCTTGAATACTTAAAAGGTTTACGTGTTGCCTATAACAATAGCAAATTGCGAATACTAAAACGCGCGCCAGCTACTGAAACTGGTTGCCAAAAACAAAGCATAGAAAAAAGCAGGACTACTCCCGAGTCGTCAACTCCTACCAATTAGACGCCCTGAGACTCTCAAACGTTGACCTTGCTACAATGTTCACCAAGCCTCAAAATCATTTAGCGCCCGCCCGAGTATTTGTGCCCGCACGGATTATTCCTGTCGTTCCACCGGCACCTCTGCATGCGATTTCTAGGCGGCTAGTATCGCCTGAAACACGACATACGTCATTATCAGGGTTATTCCACCGAACTGACTTACCCCACCCTTAGTCAGGTATCTCCAAAGGATCAGTGTCGTTACCAGCACGAATGGGAGAATCTGCGCGAATATTGAAAGATCGACCATTCCGAATGGCGACGCCAAGAGAACGATTCCAAGGACGAGCGTGATGTTTGTGAGATTAGATCCGATTGCATCTCCGATCGCGAGTTCTATCCGTCCGCGCCGAGCAGCGGTCAAATCAAGAGCTAACTCGGGCATAGATGTGCCTATGGCAATAATCTTTGCACCTATCAGTATTGGAGCTACTCCAAGAGCAGTTGCGATGTTAGATGCAGAGAATATGGTGAGTTGGGCAGCTGCGATCACTAGAACCATGCCGATGGATATTTTCAGAACAACGACTTTCTTGCTTGGTTGTATAGTCCTTGTTTCTTCATTGGTAAGCGATGCTCGCTGTTTTCCATTCTTCGTCATTGTATAGATGCTGAACACAAAAATGCCAATCAGCACAAGACCGACGAGAGAACTTGCAGAACCAAACATAACTAGGATTATCGGTATCAAAGATGAAAGAAACAGGATATCAACGAGTTCGCCCAGACAGTTTGTTGAGCATTTCTTAAGATAGCCAATGGTCGCAAGTAGACCTATCACAATTCCAATATTGAATACATTAGAGCCTAGTATGTCACCCACGGAAAATCCGGGGCTACCTTGCATAACTGAAAAGACCGCAACACAGATTTCAGGCGTGCTTGTCATCACCGATAATATTGCAAATCCTACTGATGCTTCGCTGAGATGAGTGAGCTTGATCAAGTCTTCCACGGATTTGATGGCGAATCGACTAGCAACTGCTAGCATCGCGAGCGAAAATGCAAGCATTGTGCCATTCAGAATAACTTCCATCATATGCAACACCATTGAATCAGCGATCACTACGCGTGATTCCCGAGTCTGCACCGTCAGACAATATCATGCACGCAAGTATATTTCTATCTAGCTATTTAAATAGATATTTAGCAATATTTCCCCTGCTCTCCGATGCATGACATACCGCGCATCTCTCAGCGCATCTTTCTCCTCTGGCATGCACTTCCGCCAGATCTGATGTGCGTAAGATCTGCCGAGAGATAAGTATAACTACCTTTTATAAGTATAGTCACCAACAATTAATATAGTAGAACTCCTCTACCATAGATCACACGGGTGTCCACTTGAAGTTGGAAGAGATCGTAGTTGCAGGCGACGCAGCGCTAAGGACAGCTGAAGCTTTGACTGCGACCACACTGAAGATACTCCGCATGCTCTCAAAAGAACGTCTTGACGTTTCAACGATCGCGAGAAAGTTGGGACTAAGCGAGGCATACATAAGCGAACAAATAAAACTCTTAGAGGAACTTAAGCTGATAAAAGTCAGCTATGAACGAGGCAAGAGAGGAATCAGGAAGGTTTGTCAGTCTGCAGTGCAAAGAGTCACTATTGTCATAACACCAAAGGCGTAATCTAGTAGATACAGAAGTATTTATATCCTTTTCACTATAATTATAGTCAGAAAACTAAGGAGAACGATAAGGCGAGTTAAGATGAGAAAAGACTTTGAAATGGAAAGCAAAGAGGCGAAAGACCCTCCGAAGCCCGACAAATGTCCAAGCCACGTATCGGAAAAGCCTCCATTCTTGAGAGACGTTCCCATCGAACTGAGGCGAAGAGAGGCTTCCAAACCATTATACTTGACTCGATATGAATAAAAGGCTAGCCGACAGTTTTGCACTAGGTCTGGGTTCCAAGACGAGGCTAAGACCAAGAGCTGTGCGAATCTTCTAATGTCGTGCCCAAAGGGCACACCTTCATTTTCAACGCAATGGTGAAAAATGTTTTCCTGCAATCGACAAAGGCATGTCTTTCAGAGTTCTTTCAGTTGCCTCACACCTCATGTTCCAGTTTTAGTAAGACTGGCGCTATTGATGTGATGATGTTGTTAATTATTATTATGTTAGCGACAATCAAGGGATATAGGTATGCATTGGGGGCTGGAGTGCTTTGCGTTGTCAACGTGTTATAGACTAGTACGCTCAAGGCAGCATTTGCCAAGCCTGTGCCACACATCATAGTCATGAACTTCCTGTGTTTGTACATTTCACTCTTAAATGTTGATACCGTTACTGCTGCATATCGAAACACCAGGTTGGTCGCCACAATTACTCCTGCAAAAAGGACCCCGAGCAATTGCGGCAGATATATCAGCCCGAGAAAAACGAAGAAGAAGGCCCTTATCAAGAATGAAAGCTCTCCCTGGATGTGCTTCAGATTGTTCTTGCTTTCTGGCATGTAGCTCAGATCAGTCTTTTTTGAAAAGATGTTGTAGACTTCCGCATAGTTCCCCAACACCAAGCCAAAGAGGAGGGCAGACAGCGAGCCGCTCCCTCCCAAGATTTCTGAAGCAACATAGCAGAGAATGAGCGCTGCAATAGTCAACATGTACGTGAATTCTTGTTTTCCAGCTGTGCCCAGTACCTTTATCCATGCAAGACCGACTATGAACCCCAAAAGGGCTCCGACTGCAAATCGCGTGACAATTGTCGATGCTACCTCGGTAACATTCACAAGTCCGCTAACGTACATTTGCAGGAAGGTTAGCGCCAAGACGATGTTGAGCACGTCCGTGACCGTTGATTCTAGCGAAAGCGTCACCCCAACTTCCGTGTTGATTTTCAGCTTCGCCACCAACGGAATTATTACTACAGAGCTGGTTCCAGCAGTCATAGAACCCAGCAACAATGCTTCAAGCCATCCAAGCCTCAGAACGAAATAGCCGAACACCGTGACAAATGCCATCGCTGTCAAGACATAGAGGACCGCCAGGATAGTCGCCCTCAAGCTTTGTGAGAGAACCTTGTAGATTTCCATGTTCAGTCCGCCTTCAAACAAGATCATCATCAAAGTCAACGTTGTCAAGAGAGGTGTCATAGGCAACATTTCGTCGCGCAGAAACACTCCGAGTAATGGACCAAGAATAATGCCTATCAATATGAGAAACAGCGTGTCGGGAAAACCTGTCTTTTTGAAGAGTGCATTGGATAGGAACCCTATAACGATTATTGCGCCTACAACAGAGAAAATTGTGAGAGCGTCAGCCACAGATCTTCACATCTACCTAGGTCATTGTCGACTATACCAATTGGCCTTCTTGATAAAAGCTTCTGCTACCATCGCGCGTCACGGTTATCGGCCAGTCATGTCTGAACACTAGGGCACTATGATTGCTCAGCGGCCCACAGGCTACCCACTTGATATTGTCACTTCATAAACGAAGCATGACAACATGTGCACGGAAACGCATCTGGTTCGCAGTACATGATGCGAGTCTATTTCTTGTTTTTCCTGTACTTTCTTGGAAGTTCAGGTTTCTTCTTTTGCTTGTTTGGCATTTCTTGACCTCTACTTAGTTTTTCGTTCTATTCTTGTGCCGTGGCTAGCCAATTTTCGTGAGTAAAATCAATATAAGCAATTGCTTATAAATACTTCTTTTTTGCTATGTATAATGAAGAACAACTTTTGGTTATCCCAAAGACTTAAATCCAAAAATAGTTGGGAGAATGCCAAAGGACTGCTCAAACTCTGAGCGCTCAATTGAAAAGACTGTTGGACTATAGAAGCCTTAGTGCTGGCACTTCCCGACTCAACGGCACCCACTTCAGATTTCTAAGCTTCTTTTGTAATGAGATACTGCTAAGGTGGTACGACAATCCCGGAGATTCGCTGTCTTAGCTCAGCTGCTCTATCCTCAATTTCCTTTTTCAATGTGGCGATGTCTGAGGCGAGCGTTCTCTTTGTTTCTGCTACCAGATCAGATTTAGCAATATCTTCTTCTAGCTTGGCTAGCTCTCGTTCTGCAGAGCGTCTCATTTCTTCAGTTCTCTTTAACGCTTCAACCTTGATTTTCTCGACTTTTGCGAAGTGATCTCTGACATCTTTTACCCTTTTGTTCAAATCCTCTCTTATTTTATACAGCTTCTTCCTGTGTTCGTGCTCGTGCGAGACTCCCATTTCAGATACCTCATACCCCTCTGTTCCTCTGAGACTTTATAAGTTCTTGGAGCCACATCACGTATTTAGCCCGCAAGAGAAAACATTCAAACCACAAGAAGTGGTGCAAAAAGTGGAGACTCTTACCTGAAATTGACTGCAAAGGCAGCTACTTTTGGAATATCAAAACTTCGTGAATTTATCACACACTAAGGCCGCGCTCGTAAGGCTTTGCTATACTGGTTCGTTGATTTTCTTTCCAGTTTTCTTTGTCCACTCAGTGATCGAAACTGCAAATTGTTTTTCAACCTCAGGCCTATGAATACTGTTGTACGTGCAGAAGCATCGTATCTTGCCGTCTGGCGTCGCATAGTGAATCGCACATTTCTGGACCCTGTCCACATCAATGTTCCAAACATCTTGGAAGTGCATTACTCCAATCATGACCAGTCGGCGCATCAACTCTCCCATGGCCTTATAGCTTCCTTTGGTCACGACGTCTTTGATGAGGCTTCTAACGAAATCTGATTTGGCCATTGGCAGAAGCTTCAGCATTTTCATCTTGGCCATCGTTTTCTTGCCCTTAGACCCAGAGTAGTAGATGTCCCAGAACACGTCGGCGAACTTGTCAACATCCACGTACCGCATAATAGGCTTGTAGGAACCATCTTTGTCAATGATCAGGAACGTTGCGGCTCCACACATGGGGTGCATAGAAAACTCCGGATAAACCCTGTTCTTCACTTGGCCCATTCCCTTTGAAACCGGAACAGGCCAGTTCACAGGTCTCCAGTCAAAACGGCCAACCGCACCTTTGGTCTGCTTCTCAATATCGTTTATCGTGTCAGGAATCGTTATCCGCATCTTGCGCATTTCTTCTTTCCTAGCTTTCCCGGCCATGGAAACAGGCTGAATGTTGATGCAGCGGACAACATCATGGTTCTTCACGGCAAAATCTACGATTTCCCCTATGTCCTTGTCATTCACATCCTTTGCATAAGTGACAACTAGAACAACAGAGTCCAAGCCTATCTTGCGCGCGTTCTCTAATACCTTCAGCTTTATTGGAATCATGTCACCTCTAGCCCGAGTTTTCTTGTAAATGTCCTCTCTCAAACCGTCAAATTGCAGATACAGCGTGCTCAGCCCAGCATCAAGCAGTTTCTTGAAATAATCAATGTCTTCGGCGATGCGGATGCCGTTTGTGTTGACCTCTACGTGACTGATACCTGCCTTCTGTGCTTCCTTGATCAAGTCGGGCAAGTCATTCCTTAACGTTGGCTCGCCTCCGCTGAACTGAAGGGCGTTGCAGGCCCAAGGGCTGTTGGCCCTGAGCAATTTGATCATGTCCACGATCTGCTTGTACGATGGCTCATAGACATAGTTGGTCGCGCCAACATAAGCAAAACAGATGGGACACGCCATGTTACACCTGTTCGTGACATCTATGATGCCCAAAATCGTCGGCGTCTTGTGCTGGGGGCAGATTCCACAGTCAAATGGGCATCCCTTAATCGTCTTAGTGTGGGGGTTCTCTAGACCGCTGCCCCAGTAGCGGGCGTTGTACCAGTTGTCATAAAACCATTTGAAGAGTTCAGCGTCTCCCCAGTAAATGTCATCGAATTTTCCGTGTTGAGGACAGGTTTTCTCTAGGTAGATTACACCGTCTTCCTCGTAGATTCTCATCGGAATCCTTTGAAGACACTCTGGACACAGGCTCGTTGAGATCGCATCGAACTTTTCAGATCCCTGAGTCTTCAACATGTTAACATCTTCTTGAAGTTTCGATTACTACGTAAACCCCGAAGCAATTTATAAAGCATGAAGTGAGCGACTGCACACCTAGTGCAAGCCAGCGAACCAGGAAGTCACGCTGAGCAGAGCAATAGTTCTAGAGATATCCACTAGCCGCGTGTCCAAGCCGAGGCCCTCGGCACCAGACAACGCACGCTCTTGGTTCAGCAAATATGGCTATGTTGTTTTTCCGAAGTTTCCTGCTAGGATTATGGCGTCGAATATATCGATTAAGCCATCGCTGTTGAAGTCAGCGTGTGGATTCCAGTCCGGGTCGTGTGGTGTGCTGCTGAAGGCAGTTGCTAACAGAATAGCATCGTAAATGTCCACTATTCCATCTTGGTTAGTGTCTCCACGAATGGCAGTATATGGATGCATAAGTGGATACCTGTCCATGTTGCTCTCATCAATGACGTAGGGCTGATCGTTTATGCCGTCGCTTCCGGTCTCATTCTGGCCGGGCCCAAAGTACGAGTCAGTACCGTTATAATTGCTCCAGTAGTTGCCGCCAGAAGGATAACCATCATCCCATAAGTTTGTGGAGTTGTGACTGTATACTTGATTTTGGTTATTGAGGAAGTTATTATAACGGATCTCATTGTTTGAAGAACCGTAGAGAACGATGCCGTCATTGTTTGCTGTTACGTTGTTCCCGCTAATGGTGTTGCTTGAAGAATTGTCGAACCAGATGCCCCGATTGTTGTTTCCTATCTTGTTTCCACTTATAGTGTTGCTTGAAGAACTGTGGAGCCAGATGCCATCCCAATTGGTTGCTGTTACATCATTTCGGCTGACAGTATTGTTGTTTGAAGAATCGACAAGCACAATGCTATCCTCGGTGTTTGTTACGCTATTTCCGTCGACAATGTTGTGTGATGAGCGGCCGAGCC
>Ga0315296_10000137_pt1 | contig 69811 bp, 54 predicted proteins | sample YL17G14_18_MG_FD_203921 | JGI IMG/M metagenome (GOLD analysis project Ga0315296, IMG submission 203921) | Sediment microbial communities from Yellowstone Lake, YNP, Wyoming, USA - YL17G14_18 | ecosystem: Environmental > Aquatic > Freshwater > Lake > Sediment | place: USA: Wyoming | collected... | reverse complement strand
TCCATCTAACCAGATAATTCCTGGTTATAAGACTCGAAAAGCCCAGTTGTAAGAACCAATATTCTAAATCCCCGAAACTGAGTCATCAGCCTTCGGTGGTTGTTTTGTGTAGTCTCCAATCTCAACAAAACAATTTAAATCTTTGTTTTCATTGAAACTAAGCTGCAAACCAAGTTTATTAAGGATATTACAAAGAGAAGACAAATCGAATTCCGCCCTCTCCTCCATTTAACGACCTATTACTGTTAGGGGCAAATTAAGAAAAGACGTCATTAGCTTATCATCTTGACAATTGCTTTTCTCATTTCGTACGAAAGGTGCGGCCAAACTTCTTCTATGATTTTTCACTAACAAGCTATCAAATCAATTTTGACAGACTACGAGGTCAACAACGAGTAACCAATATTCGATCGCTGACCAATTCTTCAACCTGTTCGTACAAGCGTTTTGTTTTTACCATAACATACCTAAACGCTATAATCATACGAAATTGTTCCCAACGGAGTGAAGCCACTCGCAAGCAAGGAACGAATCCAAACACGTCATGCTACCAGGATAATCAACTTTGTGGCAATTTTGTGGAAGTTTTAATTCCAAAACAGTTCTCAAACCAGTTCCAGGCCAGTTCCAAATCAGTGTCTAAGCCTTTATATGGCCTATAGTAAGCTCTTTATTAACAAGGTGTTAGAAAAGCCTGGTCCGTGCTCGACACGCAGGAGGTCACTGGTTCAAGTCCAGTACCGCCCAGTTGTGAGAAGAATGGGAAGTGCTTTTTTTAGAGGGATTTACAAACGAGGCCGCTCCGGCGGCTTCTTTTTTCCCCGGCAGCCCGATACGCCTATGAAAACAAATGGGGCCTATACCGAATCAATCGGTATAAGCCCCGAAATGGCTGCACTTGCGTAAACACAGGTATAAGCGATGCAAATCCATCACTCTATTGTATGTCATTGCGGGCAATGAATTGCCACGTACAACTCTTAGGGTACTTCCGGTTCCGGAGCCGGCCGATACAGTCGAATATCGTCGAAGTACATTGTACCTGAACCACCTGCCTGCGGATTTTTCTTATTGCCTAACCCAAGAGCAATCGCATTGACATTGGCGAGGTTCACGCCCTGGTCTGCAAACGCCTTCAGGTCGATATTCCATTGTGTCCACTTATCTATCTGTGCTGCTTTTGGATTATCATAAGAGACCACCGCGCTGCCATTAAGAGCAACATACAACGTCTCGGCAGCGTTAGCCGAATCGCCTCTGAACCAAATCGTCAGCGTGTTGACACCATTCTCAGTCCAGTCACGCGGATAAGTCAGCGTCTTCTCCACCTCTGAATACTTTAAGACGCTGTTGTCATAGAAGAGCGGCATCGATTGGCTGCCTCCGTGAACGATAGTTTCCTCGGTATAAGAAGGAGTGCTTTCGTCGCCCACAGCTGAGCCGGTCCCGTTTCCGGGTGCGTATGGCTGAGCACCCGGCGTGCCATAGCCAAGCCCATCTTTCCAGGCGTACCATATCTGGTTCTCGCCGGCATCATAGTCCTCGAAATCGTCCACGATAAGGAAATTGGCTGTTGTAAAGCTCCAGACAGGGCCAATCCAAGGACTGTCGGGATTGACGTTATTGACCTCATCAACGCGCCAATAGTAAGTGGCATCCCACAGGAGTTTTCCGGGGTCATAGCTCTCAGAACCGAGGGCCTTAGTGCCTTTATACTCTGGCGAACCTGTATTGGCGTTGCGCACGACCGCTTTATCTGTGCCGAAATATACCTGATGTGAAGCAGCATAATCTCCCGGCGACCAGCTAAGAATCTGTGTCTGCTTTACATCCACAGCGCCGTTAGAAGGCTTCAGGCTCACAACGGCGCCCTGAGTAGTAAAGCTCCAGACCCCGCCTTTATACGTCTTGATAATATCAAACTCATCAACCCGCCAGTAGTAAGTCTTACCCAATTTAAGCGGGCCGGGAGGAGTATAGGTCGCAGCCCCCTGAGGAAGGCCGCCTGAGGCGTTGTTCACATTGTCAAAATTGTCGCCGAAATACACGTAGTGCAATTTCGCACCGAAACCTGCCGTCCAGCTAAGCTTCACATCCAGAGCTACAAGCTCGGCACCATCAGCCGGCTTGGGATTGTATGCGGTCTTAGGAGGAATACTAAAGCTCCAGACACTGCCTTTCCACGGACTATTCGGCTCGGCATTATTGACCTCGTCAATCCGCCAGTAGTAAGTCGTGCCCGGAATAAGACCATCCGGATAAGGAAAACCGGGAAAGCCGGCAACAAGAAACGTAGCGGCCTGGTTGCCCTGGAAGGTGCTTTCAGCGCCGGCATTCACATTGTCGAAATTGTCGCCCAAATATACATCGTGCGAGACAGCAAAACCTCCCGGCTTCCAGGAAATAGACACCCAAGTATCGGCATGCATGGCACCATCGGCTGGCTCAGGGCCCCAGGCATAGGGCCATATCTGGCCTTTCATAGCACTGAGAACCTCAATCCCCGACAAAACGTGGTCATAGATGCGGACCTCGTCGATAAGCCCTGTATAGTAACGTGAATCGAGGACATTGCCTCCAATAGCAATTGTATCCAGAGCATTCAAGGGGCCACTGTTTGCATGGTCAATAGTTTTCTCATGCTCGCCGTTGATATATATACCGATTTTCTTTTCCTGTGCACTCCTCGTCGCAGCAACATGGACCCATTCGCCTGTTACAACGTCCCTGTCTGAGTTTACCGACAGGTCCGGATTTCCACAGAAAAATGAGAGTTTTGTACCGAGGATTGCCAGAATAAAGTCATTCGCCACACCGGCGACATCCGACCATATCAATCCGCTGCCCTGATAACCCTGAGAGCCCATGCTAAGCCCAGGGGTATCTGTTTTAATCCAGGCCATTAATGTGAAGTCATCCTGCACGACCCGTGTGATCTCCACATAGTCGTCAGTACCATCGAAGTCTAAGGCGCCGGCTAAATGCCCAGCCGTCCACTGTGGGTCACCATTCAATGTCCCATCGTGGCCATTGCCGGAGATGTCTATGGCGGTGCTGCCGCTTCCCTCATCGAACGGGTAATGGGCAACCAGGTCAGCAACTGCGATGCTTGCAGTCAACCAAAGCGCCAAAACAAAAGAAGATAAATAAATAAATTTTCTGCACATAACAGTCCTCCTTCAAAAGGTCAAAATATAAAGATGTTTTGGTATCAACCAAGCAATCAATTTTCACTTACAGTTTCTAAGGCGTTTCTGGTCCCGGCGGCGGAGGATACAGACGAATATCGTCAAAGTACATCGTACCTGAACCGCCGGCCTGCGGGGTTTTCTTGTTACCAAGACCAAGGGCAATCGTATTGACATTGGCAAGATTCACGCCTTGGTCTGCAAACGCTTTCAGGTCGATATTCCATCGGGTCCAGGTTGCTATCTGCGCTGCCTTTGGATTATCGTGAGAGACTACCGCACTGCCATTAAGAGCAACATAAAACGTCTCGGCAGCGTTAGCCGAATCACCTCTGAACCAAATCGTCAGCGTGTTGACACCTTTCTCAGTCCAGTCACGCGGATAAGTCAGCGTCTTCTGGGCCTCTGAATACTTGAAGACGCTATTGTCGTAGAATAAAGGCAACGCTTGATTACCTCCGTGAATGATAGTTTCCTCGGTATAAGAAGCAGTGTTTTCATCGCCCACGGCTGAGCCGGTCCCGTTACCGGGAGAGTAGGGCTGAGTACCCGGCGTGCCATAGCCAAGCCCGTCTTTCCAGGCGTACCATATCTGGTTCTCGCCGGCATTGTAGTCCTCGAAATCGTCCACAATAAAGAAGTTGGCTGTCGTAAAGCTCCAGAGGTTGCCTGCCCACGGACTGTCAGGATTAACGTTATTGACCTCATCAACCCGCCAGTAGTAAGTGGTATCCCATTCAAGCTTTCCGGGGTCATAGGTCTCAGAGCCAAGGTTCCGGCTGCCTTTGTACTCAGGCGAACCTGTATTGGCGTTTTTCACAGCTTCTGCGTCAGTGCCGAAATAGACCTGATGCGAAGCTGCATAATCCCCCGGCGACCAGTTGAGAATCTGTATCTGCTGTACATCCACAGCGCCGTTAGACGGATTCGAGCGGCTTGCCCTGACAGGCAGCGATAGTGCTGCTTGAGGAATGAGCTGCTTCGGCGTGCGGGAACTCGACCAGCGTAATTCAGCAACAGCATCACCATCGTTCTCATAATACTCCATTACAACACTGTATGTTTGTCCCGCAACGAGGTCAATATTTCCACTGTTTTCAGTGTTTCCGTGGTCAGTCCAGTTATCAACGAGCTGCTGGCCATTCACCCACAAACGCACACCGTCATCGCTATTGGTGAAGAAGGTGTAGGTTTCGGTAAATGCAGCCTCCACTTCGCCGGTCCATCTGACCGAGAAGTTATTCTCGCCGACCGCTTCATCCGGCGCGCCGGCCCAATTAAAGCTGATTTGAGGGTCTATACGAGTAAGCACACGATTCATTAAGTTCCTGCCCATGAAGTAGTCAGCACGCACACCTCCGCCGGGGCCTGCTGTCGTAAAGCTCCAGACATCACCTTTGTACGTGGTGACGACATCAAACTCATCGACCCGCCAGTAGTAAACTTTATCCAATTCAAGAGGGCCCGGGGTATAGGTTGTGATTCCCTGAGGAAGTCCTCCGGCGGCATTGTTGACATCGTCAAAATTGTCGTTGAAATACACGGTGTGCAATTTCGCGCCGTAACCAGCCGTCCAGCTAAGAGTTACACTCGGGTCTATAAACCTGGCCTCAAGAACGGGTGCGGGTTTATAGGCTTTTTTGGGAGGCACTAAAAAGCTCCAGACATCACCCTTCCACGGACTTTTCGGGTTCAGAGCATTGACCTCGTCAATCCGCCAGTAATATGTTGTGCCAGGAACCAGACCATTCGGATAAGCAAATCCGGGAAAGCCGGCAACCAAAAACGTCGCGGTCTGGTTACCCTGGAATGCGCCTTCGGCGCCATCGTTCACATCGTCAAAGCTGTCACCGAAATAGACGTCGTGCGATACCGCAAAAGGTCCCGGCAGCCAGCCGAGGTTCACCCATGTATCCGGATGGAGAGCACCATCAGCCGGAATGGGTCCCCAGGCATAGGGCCATACCTCAGCCTGCATGACAGCCTGAATCTCTTCACGCGACATCGGCCGGTCGTAGATACGAACGTCGTCAATTGCACCAGGGAAGAGCCGGGCAGGAGCTCTCTCATGGTCAAGGATGCCCAAGACCACCCCAAATGTGTCACCAGGATTGAACTTACTGGTATCGGCCGCCGAGCCTATCTCTTCTCCATTTATATACAGCTTTATCGTATCCACCGACTTGACCATCGCCGCGTGATACCACGCGCCGTCGTCATATCTTGTAGTGGTGTAGATATTGGTGCCTCCGCCGGTACCCAGGGGATACCGGTGCAAATAGCGCAGGGTGCCATCTCCACCGAGCTCAAGCAGAATACCATGCTGTACTCCGGGTGCATAGGCTGAAAAGATGTCTCTCTGGCCCGAGCCGTCCTTGACTCGAAACCACAAAGTAATCGTGTACACCGGCACCTGATAGGACCCGTTCATCAAAACGTATTCAGGAGCTGCCGTAGTTCCGTCAAACAGCAGAATACCTCCGTGGCCGGCCTCTTTGCCCCAGGTCGGCTCGCCGAAAAACACTCCATCGACGCCATTTCCACTGAGGTCCTTGGCGACTCTGCCGGAGCCGTCATCGAACGTCCACCAGCCGACAATGCCCGGGTCAATATTTCCGGCTGTGCTCGTTTCAATCAAGAACAACACCAAAACAAAATAAATTAGATAAATCAATTTTCTGCACATAATAATCCTCCTTCACCCCGCCCCTCTGTCCACTTTGAGGGGCTGGGTTCAAAAAAGTTGAAATAAAACCGACTGATAAAAACCTGCACATTTTACAGACTCAGTGCTCACCCAGGACAATGTCTTACAACTTTGCAGCACCTCCTTCCTTCAGTAGTGACTCTTTCATCGAATAAGGACAATGATTCTGTGGACAGTAAAGCCAAAATCCGCAGAGTCAACGGACTATTTTATACCAAATTGACCATCTTCTCGTCAAGGAGAATCTCTGGATTATGTATCGGCAGGCCGTTTTTGATAAGATTGTGCAGAAATGTAGTACCTGAGCGGTTCTTTACTCGGCTTTTTTGGGAGTACCGTTATCGGCCGGCTTACAAAACGAAGATGGCTGCCGGGCAATGGCTCGTCATGCGATGAAACGGTCAGATACCCTATTAGAAGGATTACGATGGGAATAAGTAACCAAATCAGCCAATATTTCTTACCGAATCTCCAATATCGAGCGGAGGGGCTTAATTGTTGTTCGGTATGCGGCCTGGGTGTTTCGGACAAACCTAATACGACCAATGAACAAATCGCCCCGGTAATCCAGAAAGTTACATGCACAAAAAATACTCCTTTATTAGTCATCCCGGGGAACGCCTGCATAAAGGCAGCAATAACTGCAATCCAAAGAATCATTAGAAATAACAACTGTGCCCTTCCAAACGGGCTGTGAGGAGCCAGAGGTAACTTACCACGGCACTGACAAGCGATTGCAATTACAACCACAGCGGAGAGCATAACGCCCACCAGTAAGAACCACCACTCTATTCTGATTCCGAAAAAATGTCGGAGGATGTGCTCACCTTTTACCCAGTTCCGAACATTCTTGAAAAGGTTGCCCCACATCATAATCAGGAGAAGAAATAATAATGCCACGATATACAGCTTGCCATTATCCTCATCTTCCGCGGCTGAGGCAAGCTTTGGTCTTATATAGCGCAGAAAGGCTAAACCTACGCCAAGCCCCATGATGAGTCCAAATAGCTGCTCCATCCATTTCCAGTAGTCCAGGCCTTGCAGTGCTTCATAATGACGGATAGGTCCCCACTGTGCCCGTCCGAGCATGTTGACAAAATCGCCCAAGGCAAAGCCAAGGCCGCCGATTAAAAAACCGTGAATGGCCAGCTTCAGGGCGGCTCTATCATCCTGGCGTATCAGATAAACCACCAAGGCAATGAACAGCCCAACGCAACCCGACCAGTTGTCACTACGCGGCGGGGTCATATGCAGACCAAGAAGCCCGGTTAAAATTGCATAGCCCGCGCACCAACCGCCGGCCAGCACAATGATTAATCCGCACGCCGTCCGGCTGCGCGGGACAACAACTGCGTATATACCGGCCACGACTAAAGCCGAGAGAGCCGCGAACCAGTCAGTATCATTCAGATACCAATTTTCAACCAACCATGCGGTCAATCCGCTCAGGTCCATTATCAGCCAGGTAACCCATAGTAACACCAGGGGTCCGGCAAAGCTTCGTTAAACGGTTGCGGTTGCGCGACTCGTTACGGTTGCGTCAACCGTAAGACGATAGACGAAACGAGCGCGCAACCGTTAGACGAACCACGCTACCTGGGTAAGGAGTTATCATATTCAGCCTGAACAATTAAAAAAATTGATTGCTGTGTAGCCTGTAATCCGGCCGTAGCTCATCTGCCCTCCGAATGCCCAGCCTATCGCCCCGCACATTGCCATAATGCTCGAGCGATGCCACCAGTCCGGCCTATCTGAGGCCAGGCAAATTGACAGCCCCAGCAGTGCACCCGGCACCATGGCCCCTGCTTCATGCCCGTAATCGCCCCGGAAGCCCCATCCCACCGACATTGCCAGCGCACACAAAACAATGCCTGCCGGTGTCGAACGCGATGTACTCTTCGTTGAATCCATTACTCACTCGAGATATGCAAAGTATTATATAGCTTTCAGGCATAGATGGAACAGCTAATGGAATATTTCGGCTATCAAACCCAATTTGTGAGCTTTTGACAACCGAAGCCCCGCACCAATTGAACCCAAGCTTCGGGCCTTCGACCCGCAAAGATGCACAAACTTTCAAGTCCGGACAATTGGTGCGGGGTCGTGCATCCGGGCGTTAATAATCGACAGCATTCTCCGGACGAGGACACGCATCCACAAACTTGACCGCCTTTTCGATGAAAATCTCACCGGTCATTTCTCCCAAACACGTTCTGCTAATGTAGTCATAGCGGTCAAAGCTGTTCCAGTCCACCTTTGTCAGAATATAGCCAAAAGCATCGTTGGTGAGACCGAAGAGAAAGTTATGCCTGCCGTGCATTTTGCGCTTTAAGTAATAGCCGATGTTCGGCAGGGCTTCGCCGGGAATCGTCAGCATCTGAGCATCACCGAGGTTCACGACGTTGACTTGCGCAGCTATGGTGCCTCTATCGTTTAGCTTAAAACCTAAAGGGGACAGCTTTATAATGGAGAGCAGGAGCTCATTTTCGACCGGGAATTCAACGGTTGTGCTGCCGCAAAGCAGCGTGGGATTTTTCCGGACCGGGGCATCGGCGACGATACGGAGGGCCTCATCCGCAAGAAGTTGGCCGATACGAATACATTCATCCCAAGTCTGAATGTCTTTGCCATCGGGGCCTCGGCAGTCGGCGGTAACCATTCCTCCCAAAGCACCGTTCATGAAGATACCGATACCACCACCCTGGTTCTGGATGCGGTCATTGAGCGGCCCTACAAAATCCGGGCAGAGGATTCCCTGATGCGGCCCGATTACTTCGGGATGACAGGCATAGTTCACGAGAGTAGCCAAAGGCCTGCCTTCGACATCAAGGACCTGAATGACATGACATCGAGGGTCATACAGGTTCTCTGCGTAGTAATTGTAGGCAATTTTGCCCCGTGCCCTGCCGGTAGCGATTCTGACGTGCGAAGGCTGTAACTGGCGGACAGCCTGGTTAATCGCATCAGCCAATTTCGTGCAGACACTATTGAGGTATTCAATGTCGGCAGCGGTTTGGCCGTCCTTGTTCGGAAAGCCATAGCAGTCCGGCCCGCTGTGGTTGTGGGTGGCACCGATGAGGACATTCTCTGGAGGGATACCTGATACCTGCTGGCGAACCCTGCTGCAAAGCACGCCGGGAAATCCGAGAAAATCAGTGCTGCAAATTGCAACGCGAGTGTCGTCCTTTTCAAGAACGAGCGCACGCACCGTTAATTCTCCAACCTTCCTGTTGACAGGCTCGGATGGCCCAACGCCGCCCGAGACAGGCAGCAGAGGAGCAGGCGTTACGTTTCGCAAGACAATGGCAGCACGAAAAACTGCGAGGGCAGAACTGGTGCGGACCATACAAACAGCGACCATCATTGTGAGCAATGACGACATCAGACTATGCCATTTACGATTCATATATTGTTTCTCCTTTTCACCGGGTCAGCTTTTATCACTTGAATTAGTATGCTACTCACTGACAACACTTTCAATAAAGCTATACTTTTGCCCCTTGCGTTTGTGGACATTTTTCTGGTCATATTGTACCTGCAATTGGGAATGGATGCCATAGGACAGAAGACAGAAGACAGAGGACAGAAGACAGAGGACAGAGGACAGATAATCTGACATCTGACTTCTGATATTTGACTTCTGATATCTGACATGGATGTGCTGACCAAGCTCGCCCAAGGTTTATGTGGGCAAATTTAAGTTTGTCATCTTTGAATTTGCTCTCATATTCGCTTACAATAGAAGCAAGGAATTGGACCGAAGGCTTTGGAACCGTTGTTGACTACATTTTGAAATATAGCAGGTGACCTTGTGAAACGAGCTGTGTTGATTGGTGCGATAGTGTTCGCAACTATTTTGTCCGGGCATTCAGCCGCCCGGACCCAGCAGGAGAAAGCCCGGGCACGGATGAGCGACCTGCGCTTCGGGTCCTACGCCACATCGCGCCAGGTGGAGCAGCTTGCCACCGATGAGGCAGTCCGGATGCAGGGATGGAAAACCATACAGCGTATGGGCATCACGAAACTTTACCTCGAGGTCTATCGCGGGGGCCATATTGTGTCAGCCGAACACCTTACCTTCATGCGCGACCGGCTCCGGGAGAAAGACATCGAGGTTGTCGGCGGTATCGCAACCGTTCCAGGCGGGGATTTCGGCGTGCGCCAAAAAGGTCCCCTCGGCTGGTTCAACTGGCAAAATGAAAAGACCCAACGCGACCTCGAGAAAGTTATCCGTATGGCGGCAGGTATCTTCGATACCTTTATCGTCGATGACTTCCTCTGCACAGGCGACGTGAGCGAGGAATCGAAGGCTGCCAAAGGCGAGCGTTCCTGGGGTGAATATCGGCGAGCTTTGCTCACCGAATCAGCTCAATCGGTTTTCGTTGGACCCGCAAAAGAGGTCAATCATGCCATCACGATTATAGTCAAATATCCCCAGTGGTACGACCGGTTCCACCTGTTCGGCTACGACACGGAAACATTTCCCCGGATATTCGACCAGGTTTGGGTCGGCACTGAAACCCGCGGTCGCAACACGCAGCGATTCGGTTTCGTCCAGCCCTACGAGGGATTTGTCAACTACCGCTGGCTCGCGGGCATCGCGGGCGATAAGACCGGTGGCGCATGGTTCGACCACGGCGACTGCGCCGAGTACGACTTCCTCGACCAGGCCTATACGAGTGTCCTGGCCGGGGCGAGGGAGCTGGTCTTCTTCAACTTCGGCAACCTAATAGAAGGCCACCCGGACCACGAAAAGATTATCGCCGAATTCGACCAGCTCTCCGACCTGGCTGCGTTCGTCCGTGAACATCCTGTCGTCGGCGTCCCTGCCTACAAGCCGCCCAACAGTGACCCTGCCGGCGATATGTATATTATGGATTTCTTAGGCATGTTAGGTATTCCGCTGATACCTGTGCACGAATTTCCTGAAAGTGCGCCCGTCGTATTCCTGCCCGCCCAAGCGGCTGCAGATTCAAATCTTTTAGAGCACGTCAACAAGGCCCTATCCAGAGGCGCCCACCTTATAGTTACGACAAGCCTGCTGGTTGCGCTACCCGACGGCAACGAACTTGCACGTTTGGTTAAGGTCGGCACAACTATACAATCAAAGCCGATTCGCGCATCGCTGATGACCCTCTCACCCAAAACTCAAAAGCTTGAAAAAACAAACATAATTATCGACCTGGAATCGCCAATAGAAGTCGAAGCCGGCCCCGCAGACATATTGTGCACTTTCGGGAACAGACAGGTCGCTCTTCTTACTGTAAACGAAACTTCGGGCGGCAGCATCAGCCTGCTCAATACGCACACTTACAGCCAGGCCGACTTTGACGCCGTAGGCGAGGTTTTGCTCTGTCCCCGGCCATTGGGCCTGGTCGCTATGCAGGGGTCAGCCCTTTCCGCTCTTCGCAATGTATTTGGTAATCGTCTCATAAGAGAGAATGACACTTTCACTTCACCGAAACTTTGGTTCCCAGCTTTTGATGGTCCAGGCTGTGTTACGTTTCATCCGTTTGGCTATTCCGCCTACGGTAGCTGTGTTATACAAAACTTCAATGATGAAGCGGTGAATGTTACCGTCACCATTCGGATTCGAGAAGGCAAGCCCCATCGATTTGTAGAGGCGTTTGCCGGAAAGCCCGTTCCTATCCGTACTATCAAGTCAGGGAATCATATAGCGATTGACTTGCTCATTCCCGCAAGGGGGCGCATCTGGGTTCGGCGGGTTGATTGAGACACGATTACCGATACCCGCGCAGATTTGCGTACCTCAAGAGATAGAAACTACGGGTGTTCGGCGACGGCCACAAGATGATGTCTGGTACGAAAGAACAAAGTGCCCTGCGAAATTGCAGGTGTCGCCATACAGATTTCATTCATTTTATTAGTGCCTATCAAGCTGAATTCGGGCCCTGCTCTTACAACAAATACGTCACCATTCTCGGCGGTGCAGTAGATTTTCCCATCTGCCGCAACGGGAGAAGCTGAAAAGGCGGCAGATGAGGAGCTTAGACTTTCACGGTACATCAATTTACCTGTCCCGGCTTCGATACAGCTTAGTTTGCCTCTATCTGAACAGCAATAGAGATACTCGTTATATATGACAGGTGTTGGTATGTAGTTTCCATCTCTGCTATAGCTCCAGGCAATATGTTCATTGCTTGACGTATTTTCGGCTAATGAGATGTCGCCGGCTGCCGAGACGCGCACAGCATAGATGGGGGACATGCCTCCATGTGCATTGGTAATAAAGATTAAGTCATGAGCTACGATAGGAGTCGGAATCGGGATATCACCACCGCCCCTCATTTTCCAGATTTCTTTTCCTGTTTCAATATCGTACCCACCGATATGCTTATATCCATTAACGATGATTTGCGAATGTTCCCTGCCCGTATAAACAGTTGGTGTCCCCCAGGTTGGAACTTCGTCCCTTGCAGTTTTCCATATCTGAGCTCCGTCGTTGCGGTTAAAGGCAGCAATAAAAGAATTCTCCTGAACATCACACTGGACAATTACCATTTGTTTATGGATGATGGGTGAAGTTCCTCCTCCCCATTGTGCAGCCGGGCTGCTGAAAAAACCCCAATCAAGCTTACCCAGGTCTTTTTCCCATATAAGATTTCCTTCCATATCGTAACAATACATACCTTCAGAGCCAAAGAACGCAACTACGTAATTTCCGTCCGTACAGGGAGTTGAATTTGCATGGCTGGATTTCGGATGCCTTTTTACCTTTGGCTTTCCCATACAAGAGCGTCGTTCCCACAGAATTTTACCCGCTTCTCTATCTACACACAAAATATGCCAGCTAAAAACATTCTCTTCTTTTGCCGAACTGACATCTGGGTACATGCCCACCTTCAGACTTGATTGGCCCTCGTCCTGAACAGCAGTAGTGATAAAGATGCGATTACCCCATACTATGGGACTCGAATGGCCAAGCCCTGGGATATAAGTTTTCCAGCGAATGTTTTCGGTTCGCTCAGCGTCCCACTTGAGCGGAACAGGATGGCCTTCCGCAATACCGCCTGCCAGAGGACCTCGAAACGATGGCCAGTTCTGCCCGGTGCAGGGTTGTGGCAATAGAAAACCGCCCGCAAGAAATATACTGAAAATGCAAATGCCATATACACTGATGGGGACCCCGCTTCGCGGGAACCAAAAATGATGTCGTTTTGTTGCTATATAAAGCATTGTCTAAGCTCCTTTTCAATAGCACGTGGAAAAGAACTTATATCATTTTGAATTTCCTTCATATTACTTCTTGTGCTCCGACACGTCAAGCCGAGCAGATTCCGGCTTATCGTTGTTATGCTTGGGCTGTTATCCCGGCTATCGAACATAAAAATTCCAACGCCCTCAAAGTCAGTAGGGGCGGTTCGCGAACCGCCCCTACTCAGCCATACCCAAGCGCCGCAAGGTGTCCCTTAGGGACTGCGCTTGAGGATGTGCCAGCCATCAAATTAGATGCGGAAATCCGCCGAGGGCGGACTTCTCCGCAAGTCCACAGTCATTGGGACTCCTTACGGAGGACGCCTTACGGCGGAGTCCTTAGGACTAACAGGCGTGTTACAAAATAATATCGCGGAGAAATAAAATTTAAAGAGATACACCTAATTTTGACGAAGAAAGATATGAGGCTCAAAGAAAAGCCTGAAGTGAAGAAATTGTGGAATTGGCAGATAAGATACAACAAAAAGTAGTTTAGGTTTTAAAAAAGCAGTTTTTACACATAATTTTCCTCCGAACGGCAGGTTTGTTTCAAGCCTGCCGTTCCTTTATTCAGTATAATGAATCAGCACTCTGTTCCGTGTTCCCGTGAACAAGGCTTCTTCCCATCCCCGCACTAAAGCCCAGTAGCATAATACCAATTACAGTTAAAAATTGCCAAAAGAATTGAACATAATACTAATTGAAAGGCCCTGGATTCCTGCTTGCGCAGGAATGACAAGAATAGGCAATCGGCAATCAATAAATAGAATTGGTATAAGGCAGTCTTTGACAATGCTACGGGCAAGCCGAGTGAGAAATAAAGATGCACAGTGAAAAATTCCTGCTTCATACGCCAAAAATTTTGCGGAGGTAAATTTGATTTTGCTAAGGCTCTTTGGTCTATTCGCTTTTTACGTAATTATTTTTTTTGCTCACTGTTTGTTTTTGTCTGCTCAATTGTCAAGGCAGGCAGAGGCAGTCCAAGCAAAAAGTAAAATAGTCCGACCACGGGCAAAATGATAATCTGAAAGCCCCCGAGCAACAGAAATGCTATCAGTATCAGCATTCCAAATCGAGCAAATTTACTGTATGCGTTAATAGCGTGCGGGGATTTAAGCCTGGCATAAACCATCATTGAGCCATCCAGAGGCGGTACGGGGATGAGGTTAAATACGGCTAAGATAATATTAAACAATATAACCAGCAGCACAAAATTACCAAGGAGCGGTGCTGCTCCCAGCCTGAATACGCGGAAAAGCACAGCCAAGATAAGTGCCAAAAGTATATTGGCAAGAGGGCCTGCGGCCGCAACTGCGAAGATTTGCCTTTTAGTCAGGATTGAAAAGTTGACGGGTACGGGTTTTGCCCAGCCGAAATGAATCAGAAGCGGCAGAATTATTGTGCCAAAAAGACTAATATGCGCCAAAGGATTTAGGGTCAACCGTCCCATCCTTTTGGCTGTGTCATCGCCATATTTGTAGGCCATCCAGCCATGGGCATATTCATGAATAGTTAAAGACACAAGAAAAATAGGAAGCACAAATAAAAATGTCGAAGCTCGACTGCCGAACATTGTACCTGCTCACCATAAAAAGAAGACAATAATCGTTAACCTACAAAAGACTGAATGTCGTCTGCAACAATGAGATTAATCAGCTCCTTGTTCGCAAACAACTTCAGCTCCTGCTGCAATAATATTACGATTATATCGCTTTCTTTCAAGAGTTGTTCAAGTAATCAATTTTTTTTGCTTCTTCCTTATTTTATCACGTCCGCCAAAAGAAACACTATCAGATATGCAAACGCTTTCCGAGAGCTAATATATCTTCATAGTTGCTCTTCTGATGTAAATTTGGTACTAAAAGGACGCGAAATTGACGAACATAGTGGAATTGGCGCTAAATTGAAAATCCCTATTGGCTGAACTCAGGAGGTTATTATGTGTGATTGCTGTATGAACAGGAGAGAGTTCGTAGGATTAACTACGGCAAGTATTGCCGGTGGAGTACTTGGCCTCAGCACTCCGGCTCTTGCCAACAGAAAAATAGAAGAATGGAACCCCAATAAGCCGCTTTTAGTTACAGGGAAAAAATTAAAAGTCCAGCCGATTCTTATGTATAGAACCCCCGAACGAAGGCAGGCAACATCCTGGAAATCCTGGGGAGGGGTACAAACAGAGCAGGCTGCATCAGAAGAGACCAAGAGAATATCAGAAGAGCTAAACTCGTTATCTGCCGGGGCTCTTCTAATATTCCCTCTCGAAATACTGCCTGTTGCTAAAATCAAGACTATCGAAGAAACATTACAAGTGCATAAGAACGATTATGATGTAATCATTGTCTATCCGGCCACGGGTTCGGGTGACATGCTCAAGGCGTGCTTTGCAAAGGAAAAAGACAAAGACACCATAATATTTGTCAGGCATCGTTCCGGCCCGACCTATTATTGGTATGAGGCGCTAAGCGTCAAATATCTAAGAACAGATGAAAACGAATCGGGGCAAAACAACCACCGCAATCATGGAGGCGTCTATATCTATGACGTTGTAGTTGATGATTATCAGGAGCTTCTATGGAGACTGCGGGCACTGTATGGGCTAAAGAATTTTATCGGGACGCGGATAGTTGCTCTTGGTGGTGCCTGGGGCAAATATTCGCCAGAGGCCCCCGACGTGGCCCGGGAAAAATACAAAATCGAAATTATAGAAGTCAGCTATGACGACGCAGCAAAGCGTATTAAGAGTGCCAGGGCAGACAGCAATCTTGTTTCAAGAGCTGAAAAGTGGACTGAAAAATACCTTTCTGCGCCTAATACTACTCTTATGACCGATAAAAAGTTTGTGGTAAATGCTTTTTTGCTGTATAGCGTATATAAAGATTTGATGCGCGAATATAATGCGCCGGCATTCACGATGAAAAACTGTATGAACACGCTGATGCCGATACAAGAAACAACCCCCTGCCTTCCTTATAGTTTGCTCAATGATGAGGGAATGCTCGCTTTCTGTGAGTCAGATTTTGTCGTGATACCATCCGGGATTTTATTGCACTATATATCGGGCAAACCCGTATTTCTGCATAACTCAACATTTCCACATAACGCAATAGCCACCTGCGCACATTGCACCGCTCCCCGCCGGATGGACGGGACACATTATGAGCCGGTAAAAATCATGACACATTATGAATCCGAGTACGGTGCGGCACCAAAGGTGGAAATACCCAAAGGACAGGAGGTTACATTCATTGACCCCGAATACAGCACGGGTCGGTGGGTCGGATTTAAGGGGATTGTTAAAAGTAATCCATTTTATGAAATATGCCGTTCCCAGCAGGATGTCGAAATCCAGGGGGATTGGAAGAAACTGCTAAAAGAAGCTCGAGATTCTCACTGGATGATGGCTTATAGTGACTATCTCAAAGAGGTCGGATACGTAGCGCGAAAAATCGGGATTAATTGGGCAGATATTTCTGACTTCGGCAAGCTCAGCCGAGCCGAAACATAGTAAACGTGAAATTCTTTCCAGACTCATAATTGGCAATATTTGTATGAAATAAAGAAGGTTTATTATCTTCAACGCCGGTATTAAGAACAGCAGTCCATTGAAATCAAAAACGTTCAAAAGAATTGTGGCGGCGGTTATTATCTTCGTAGTTATATGCGCTTTGACCGCTTACTTTGCACCGGCCGGCGAACAGGATTCGCAGACAGACGTAAGGTGGTATAGCACCGTCCCCCCCGTACTGGCGATTTCGCTGGCTTTTTTGACACGCCATGTCCTGCTGAGTCTGGGAATCGCCATTGTGGCAGGCGGTCTGCTGACTCAGGTTGCACAGGCCCCGCTGAGTATAACCGCCTGGCTGGAGGGGTTCAAAACCGTGGGGGGCTATGTGGCCGGTACCATCACAGACAAAACGAACCTTTATATCCTTGCGTTTATTCCGCCTATCTTTGTGATGATAGAGATACTCGTTGCCTCGGGAGGTTTCAAAGGGATAATTACATGGCTGCTTAGGTGGGTAAGGGGCAGAAAATCCGCTCAGGCCGCTACCGCTATTATGGGAATACTCTGCTTCATCGACGACTACACTAGCGCTATAATCGTAGGCTCGATGATGCAGCCAATCACCGACCGGTTTCGCGTAAGCCGGGAAAAACTTGCTTTTATTGTCGATGCCACAAGCGCACCTGTGGCAGGACTTGCAGTCATCAGCACCTGGATAGTCTATGAAGTGGGCCTTCTCGGTCAAATCGCAGACAAGCTCGACATTGATAAGAGCGGATATTCAATGTTCTTTGACGCTTTGAGTTTTCGCTTCTACTGTTTGTTGATGATTGCCTTTATCTTTTTGCATATAATTATGGGCCGTGACTTCGGCCCGATGAAAACCGCGGAAGACTCGGCTAAGACAAATGCACCCGGCGGAAACAGCCAGGCCGGCCCACCTAAGAACACCGGCGATTCGAATCCATCGCCCGCAGCGCATCAATCCGGACGGGCAATCAATGCCCTCGTGCCGATGGCCGGACTAATATTGTTTCATATCACCGGGCTTTGGGTCGATGGCGACGGGCCGGCCCGACTCAGACAAGGCGGTTCGCTCCTAAGCTGGGTTTACTGGCGCGACGTTATTAGTGCCGCTGAGAACACCCACCTGATTCTCGACTATGCAGCGCTATTCGGCCTGACACTGGCCTTGCTATTCTCGCAGCTCTTCGGGGCGCTGCGTATGCCTGTTATTATTAATTGTTTCAAGCGGGGAGTCAGGCGGGCTATGATTCCCTTTGTGATATTGATTCTCGCCTGGTCGCTTAAGAGCTGCTGTGACAGTTTGAAGACCGGAGAGTTTCTGACAACAATTCTGGCAGGCAGAGTCTCACCTAATTGGTTTCCGCCGGCGGTTTTCCTCGTTGCCTGCGTGACCTCATTTGCCACAGGCACAAGCTATGGGACGATGGCCATCCTCATCCCCACTGCCATTCCGGTCGCCTTCGAGCTTGACGGACAAGCCTATGGTCTTACCACTATGATAAGCGTGGGTGCTGTGCTGGACGGTGCAATTTTCGGCGACCACTGCTCGCCTATCTCCGACACGACAATTATGAGCTCCATTTCCAGCTCGTGCGACCTCATAGAGCACGTTCGCACACAATTGCCCTACAGTCTGCTTGTCGCCGGGCTCGCCTTGTTCTTTGCTTACCTTCCCAGTGCTTTCGGCCTTGCGCCGGGATGGAGCTTTGTCCTGTCAATATTTATGATGGTGTGCTTTCTCGTTATCCTGTCTCGAAGCAAACAGACACATCCACGCTAATAGTCTCCCGCAAAAAAGGAATGGAACCCGGACAACTGCTCAACCACCCGCTTCTATCATGTCCAGTTTAGCTTTTTGAGCTACTGTTTTCAATTATTAGTTTCCAAAGGTGTAACGGGATGAAATATGGGGGCCGGCAGTGGGGAAAATTCCCGAACCTTTATTTACTGTGAACGTAAAGACTTAAAAAGACAGGCAAAATGGTGAAGTTAGCTTTTAGGAGCGAAACCGTTTATTTTCGGTTAAAGTGCGATTCCACCATTGCCGATAACTAAAGAAAGTTTATAAGAATGATTTTTTCTCCCCTCCGGAAAACATCGGGTGGCGAAATGTTGCTCGATGTTTTCTTTTTTACAGGTTTTTACCGCAGCATTTTTTGTATTTTTTCCCGCTTCCGCAGGGACAGGGGGCGTTGCGGCCGACTTTGGGCTTTTCCAGTTTGATTTGCTTTACTCTCTGTTCGCCCTGCGGGGCCTGGGCAGCGGCTCGCTGCCGTTCAGCCATTGCGAACTGGCTGACCTCATCGTGGGTCGTTCGACTTACATTCCAAACACTCCTCGCCCTGGCACCGGCTTCGAGGTGCACCTTGAAGATAATATCAGTAACGCGGTCCTCAATGGTATCGAGCATCTCCTCGAACATTCGCGAACCTTCACGTTTGTATTCGGTCTTGGGGTCTTTCTCCGCCCAGGAGCGCATCCAAATGCTGTCCTTGAGATGGTCCATCGAATAGAGATGGTCCTTCCAGGTACTGTCGTAAACCTGTACCAAAACATACTTTTCGAGGTCGCTAAGCTCGGCTCGCAAAAATTCTCTTGCAGTTTCATACAAGCTATCTCTCAGCTCCGGCCCATCTCCGGCCAGGTCCTCCTCGGTCAAAGAGGCCTCGAATCTTTCGTTAGCCCAGCTCACCAGCTCTATGGTGCTTAAGCTGGTAATTTTATCGCCCAGCTCCTGGTCTAATTTCCCGTTGTTGAAGCTTTCGCTTAATTCGAGCAGTTGTTTATGCAGATGGCGAGGCTTGGTGTTTTGTATTCGTTCAATAGAAAGGCCGGCGTTATATTTTTTGTTGGCCCAGTCGGCGAGCGCCTCGAACGCATATACGTTAGGACCCTGTGGGCCATAGACCATATTCATCGCAAATTCGACAGGATACTCAATCTCCTTTTGCTTGTATTTGGCTGCGGTTTTTTCCGCAAGATGCCGACTGATTTGCGAGGCGCTGAGGTCTGCTAATTCCGCAATATCTAATTTTATATCGAATTTGGCACGTGCCCATTCGGTAAAGATGCGGATGGGGAAATCATCCTTCAGAAATTCGAATAACTGCGCACAATCTTTTTTGTCGATTTGTTCGGCGGCGGCTGAGATTAACTGCTCTTCAATCTCTTCAGGCGACTGGTTTTTAACCTTGCCGGGGCTCAGACTGACCCGAAACGAGCTCATTGCCCATTTGCACAGCCCGGCGATGTCCCAGGTTTGCGGGTCGTTGTAGTCCTCTAAATATTCGCCCATGGAAAGCGATATATTATTGGCGGCGTTGTCTTTTGCCTTCTGCTTTATTAATGTCTCAATGTCCTGTACGCTGGCCTCGGCGATGTCCGAAAGCTTCAAATCAACGCCGAAATTGGTCCTCGCCCATTCGCTGATGCACTTAAGGGGATAATCCTTGCTGAGCATGGTCTGGCAATTTGTTTTGATAGTCGAGCTAATCATTTCCTGGATGATGTTTTTCAGCCCTTTTCCGCTCAGGATTTTGCGTCTGCGCGAGTAAAAGATTTTCCGCTGATAGTCCATCACCTCGTCGTATTCGAGCAGACTCTTGCGCACCTCGAAGTTTCGCTCTTCGACTTTCTTTTGCGCCTTTGCGATGCCCTTGCTTATCCTCTTGTGGTAGATTGGCTGTCCCTCTTCCCAGCCTATCCAGGAGAGTGCCTTGACGGTCCATTCGGGCGCAAAGACTCGCATCAGCTCATCATCGAAGCTCAGGAAGAACTGGCTGGAGCCTTTGTCCCCTTGTCTGCCACACCGGCCTCGCAGTTGATTATCGATTCTTCTGGCCTCGTGCCGTTCAGTGCCGACTACGTGCAATCCCCCGATTTCGGCTACACCCGGACCAAGCACAATATCTGTGCCTCTGCCTGCCATATTTGTTGCGATTGTAATATTGCCCCGCATTCGGCCGTCCCGGCCTTTGTGCTGCTGGCCTGCTTTGGCAACAATGATTGCTTCTCTTTCGTGGTACTTGGCATTGAGGACCTCGTGCTCAAGGCCGAATCTTTTCGTAAGAGCCGCCGATAGTGCCTCGTTTTTCTCTACGCTGACAGTCCCCACAAGCAGAGGCCGGCCGGAGGAGCTGATATCGTTTATCTCTTCCACTATCGCGTCAAACTTTTCACGCATCGACTTGTAGATTATGTCCTCAAGGTCTTCCCTGATACAAGGTTCATTGGTTGGTATTATGACGACTTCAAGCTTGTAGATGTTCATAAACTCTTCAGATTCGGTGGCGGCGGTGCCGGTCATTCCCGCTATCTGGTCGTAGAGTTTGAAGAAATTCTGGAGTGTGATTGTGGCGAGCGTCTGAGTCTCTTCTTTTACAGTTACCGCTTCTTTTGCCTCGACCGCCTGATGAAGCCCGTCGGACCACTGCCGGCCGTGCATCAATCTGCCGGTAAATTCGTCAACGATAATGACCTTGCCGTCCATAACCACGTAGTCTTTCTCTTTCTCGAAGGTTACGTGGGCCCGCAGGCTCTGCTCCAAAAGGTGCGGCCATTCCATATTTGAGCCGGTGAAAAATGAGCCTACGCCGGCTATTTCCTGGGCGGCGCTGATCCCTTTCTCCATTAGGTGCACCGATTTATGTTCGTAGTCGGCTTTGTAATAAAGAGTCTTCTCTTCTATCTGGTTCTCAGTTCCTCTAAGTTCGACGTCCAGGGCGGCCTGAGCACGTTGCAACTCTGCCTCAGCTCTTTCAATTGCCTTCTGGGCTTTTTCGATTCGCTCGTTGTCCTTATCTTTTTTTGCATCCGACAGCCCGCCTTGAGCGCTGGCTATGGCCCGCTCGGCAGCATCAATTTGTCTTTTGGTGCGGTCGTAGCTGCTTTGAAGACTGAGCAGCTTTCTTGCGACCTGGTCCGCTTTTTTATATCTGCTGACATCATCAAAGGCCGGGCCTGATATAATCAACGGCGTCCTGGCCTCGTCAATGAGAATTGAATCGACTTCATCGATTATCGCGTATTGCAGCGGGCTTTGGACCATTTGCTCAAGTGATGTCTTCATATTATCGCGAAGATAATCGAAGCCGAACTCGTTGTTTGTGCCGTAAGTAATGTCACAGGCATATTGGCCTTTCCGCTCATCGCCCATCGTGTCCATATCCGCCTGAATCGCGCCGACGGTCAGCCCCAAGGCGCGATAGATAGGCCCCATCCATTCCGCGTCACGCTTGGCTAAATAATCGTTGACGGTAACTATGTGAATTTTTCTTTCGGTTAGATAAACGAGGTATGCCGCCAATGTTGCTGCTAATGTTTTGCCTTCGCCGGTGGCCATCTCGGCGATTTTGCCCTCATAGAGGACGTTGCCGCCGATAAGCTGAACGTCGAAATGGCGCATCTTGACATTTCGCCTTGCCGCTTCACGAACGACCGCGAAGGCCCCGGGCAAAATATCTTCGGGCCTGGTCCCTGCTTTTATAGCAGCTTTGAACTCGGCCGTCTTCGCCTTCAGCGCCTCGTCATCGAGTTTCTTTATTTGCTCTTCAAACTCGCCCGCCTCCAGGGCGATTACCGAATAAGACTTTATCAGCCGCTCATTACGAGAGCCAAAAATTTTTATGAGAATTTTGCTTATCTTATCAAACATCAAACTAATAAAATCCGAAATTCGAATATGGTTACATACGCTTCTTACAGGCGTATCGAAATCCGAAACAATATCAAAACTCAAATTTTCAAATGCTCAAAACAGTGATTGTAATTTGGATTTTGGACATTTGAATTTGTTTAGTATTTAGAATTTCGTGCTTTGGATTTCGTTATTACTTCACTCGTGTTACGTACTCGCCGGTACGGGTATCGACACGGACAAGCTCGCCGACCTTGATAAAAGACGGCACCTGTACGACCAGGCCGGTCTCGAGCGTTGCGGGCTTATTTTGATTTGTTGCCGTGGCTCCCTTAATCTCAGGCGGGGTATCAGTAACTTCCAAATCGACAGTGTTGGGCAGAGTAACTATAACGGGCTTACCCTTGTACATACTGACCTGTAGCTGAGTGTTCGGCTTAAGATACTTCTGCCCGTCGCCGAATGCATCATCATCGAGAATAATCTGGTCGTAGGTCGTGGTGTCCATCAGCACGTGCTCACTTCCGGCTGAATAAAGGTATTCGTAAGTTCCCTTGTCCAGATATGCTTCTTCGACGTTTTCTTCTGAACGCAATCGGGCACTTTGAATTGTTCCGTCGGCCAGACTTTTCAGCTTTGTTTGATAGACCGCACCGCCTTTGCCAAGTTTGACGTGCTGATAGTCAACGATTGCATACAATTTGCCGTCTATCCTAACGGTCTGACCTTTTCTCATCTCAGACGCTCTCATTTTTTACTCCAAAAAATTCGTATCTCGTTGTTCGTATTTCTTCTATCAATCCCATTGTCGTTCTGAACGGAGCGTAGCAAAGTGAAGAATCTCTTTTTGATTGGCCGGATTCTTCGGCTTCGCCTCAGAATGACAAAAAATTATGTCGTTCTTCATTTATCAATATACGATTCACTAATCACGAGATAAGTATTGCAAAATTGCCGCAAAATGTCAACAAAAGGGAAAATACAATGTTTGTTCCAACGATTGTGGGACTTTGTTTCTCTTCTTGTATTAGATGCTGCCGTTCCAGTAGCGAGCAGCCACCAACCTGCACAGGCCTTAGGCATGTATCGAAAGGAAAACATCAAGGAATAGGCTCAGGGTTATCTTTGCAAAGCGTACGGAGTTTCTTTTTCTCACCACCCACCGCCCAATCCTCGCTGAAATCTATCCTAAAGAGAATCGCCATAATGGTCGATAATATAAAGAGAAACGGTGCAAAATGAAAAAAACAGGCGGCAGTAATAAAAAAATGAAACCCAAGCCGTCGTTATACTATGGACTCAATGCTCACAAATGGGCCACCAAAATGGAAGTATGACGCCTTCTTTCAGGAAAGCCCGAGTTCGAGCTAAAAACAGACCCCAAAAAAACTTGTTAACTTTTGTTAGGCTGGAATGTCCAGCTTGTTCACATCAGGTTTGCTTTGCATACACCTCACCATCACCCCAATATAGAATAACTACTGTCAATTTAACAGGTCGGTTGTTTCAGGTTTTCCGTCCAAGCCGAGCAGGAGGAGCGTGGTGGGCCCATCAAATCAAAAACCGCCTGACCACACAAACCCCTTTATAAAAAAGAACATGTAGTGTTTGACCCCAAGCACACTGTTACCTGCCCAAAACAGCTCACTTGCAGGCCCGGCAGAATAAAAATCGATAAGCACAAAAAGTTAGGACTATGGATGAGTTGGCGTATAACCTAATTTTCCCCAACAACCCCTCTGCATCATGTACAGGTCCTGGAAGCCTTCAGGTGTTTTCGGCGTCCAGCCGACCTGGGGCATCGTGTTTTCCTCGTCTCTGGCATGCTTTATCGTATCGGTGCCCTTCCACTTCCAGTGGTCACTGTGTCCATCTGCAAAGGAGAGGGTCGTCCCGTCCCCGTGCCGGACCGGAGGACTATCAAACCAGTACTCATCTCTATAATAAACAGCATAAGCATCCGGAGTCATATAGCCTTCATCGATGAAAACAAGTCTGTAGGGAGGTGCCGGGTTATGAATCTCGGTCCTTTTCTTGATGTGTGTATTAGGTACTCCTTGAACCCAGGTATGCTCAACAGCATTCATAGAAAACATGATAGCGTATGTTAGCGCCTCTTCCTTACGCCCCGTCGGGCACCTGTACATTTTGACATCCTTAATATAAGGCCACAAGGCGCCGTCTCTGATGGCGTCCTGCTGTGCATCCCACCCGGTTTCAAGCCTATCGACCCATGCCTTCTCACCTTTGTGTTTGCCCCAGGACGTTTCGGCATTGCTATAGCCTATGGCACCGTTGACGAGGATATCATCGTTATCATCAGCGTACATAATCCAAGCCGTTGTCAACTGCTTCAGATTGCTAAGGCAAACCGCACGCTTGCCCTGTTCCTTGACACGATTTAGTGCCGGCAACAATATCGCCATCAGCACTGCGATAATGGCAATTACCACCAAAAGCTCTATTAATGTAAACCCCGTTAGAAAACAACGTCTTACTTCTAAGGGGGTAAAACCTTTTCTTTTACACATATCCATTCTCCTATTCTTTTGAAGAAGGCCTTTCCAAACCCAGAATTTTCACCAGACATAATAAGTCTCTCTGGTGTGCGTGTCAGCCATTATTATAATACACTCAGTCTCAGAAATGCAAGCTATTTTCTTCGTTAATTTTAATCCGATACAAACGAGACAGAAAACAATCGCTAAAACATTCTTTGTGGTGCTATTTTACAGCTTCCGTGGCGATTGTGTAAGCCAATCTCACTCGAAGTACTGGTCCCGCCGTAATCATGGAAACGTATTCGGCTGTAAAAACGCCTCTAGACAGGGAACTAACCGAATACAAAACGTGGGAGCAAAACGACCCTCAAAAGGAATCATTCTCAACGGGAGCCGGATTCTTTTCCTCTTTCTTCTTGAGGGGCGAGGTCCACAAAAAGACTTTGTGCTCGCCACCGTCCTCATTGGAAGTGAGCTTTACGACCTTGTCGGGCTCGACCCCTTTCATTCGGAAGTCGTGGGAGACAATCCGCGAGCCGGGCTTGAGCTTCTCCAGCTGCGGGATAAGCTTCACATTCAGACTCGGAAGCAGGTAAAGAGTGATTACGTTTGCCCTGCTGAGGTCGAGGGTAAAGATGTCCTTCCGCTCGATTCTAACCAGGTGTCCAACCTCGTTCTTCTGCACGTTTTCCAGCGACTCTTCGACACGCTCCGGGTCTATGTCGTAGCCTACGGCCTTGCAGCCGTACCTTTTGGCCGCCGTTACTACGATTCGGCCGTCCCCGCAGCCCAGGTCATAAACCAGGTCGTCCTTCTTGACTTCCGCTAACTCCAGCATCCTGTCCACAACATCCTGGGGCGTAGGGACAAAGATGACATCCGGTTCGCGGCTGGTCTCGACTTGCTTCTGCACTTCCTGAGCGTTCGTAGCGGCGGAAGGAGTGTTAAGAACTGTGTAACTTTGGTTCTCGACTTCTTTCTGCGTTTCCTGGGTGCTCGTAGCGCCGAAAGGAGCGTTAAGCGCTGTGTCACTTTGGTTCTCGTCCACCGGTTGATAGACAATAATGGGATTTGCTTCTTGAGCGGCGCAGCCAACAAGAATCACTGAGCAACCAAGCAACAGACCAATCAATCTTTTCATTCTGTTTCCCTTCAAAGATTTCCTAAAAAATCAATAGTCAATTACCACAATGTCTTCCGGGATAGCCACGACGTCTCTATGGGCCGGGCCGAGGAGCTTTTTTATCTCGGTGCTGTGCTTGCCGGCTAAAACCTTCAATTGAGAGCTTCCGATACTCGTTACAGCCTTGGCATTATCATTGAGCATAACAACCGAGCCGGCCTCGAAAGAGCCTTTTATCGAGATTACACCGCTGGGCAGAAGACTTTTGTGATTTTTGATTGCCCGCAAAGCGCCCTCGTCAATAAATATTGTCCCGGCAGGGCTGCTGTTAAGAATCCATCTCGAACGATTTGAGAGCTTTCGTTTCGGCATAAAGACCGTGCCCATCTCTTCGCCGGCGACAATCCGGTTGATGACATTTTTCACTCTGCCGTCAGCTAAAACAATCCGGTAGCCGGCATTGGATGCTATCTTTGCAGCTTCAATTTTGGTTTTCATTCCGCCGGTGCCGTGCGTGCTGCCCCTGCCTCCGGCGTTTCGAATAATATCTGCGGTAATCTCGAAAACGGTGTGTATCGGCCTTGCGTCGGCGAATTTCCGTGGGTTCTTATCGTAAAGGGCATCGATATCGCTCAGCATAATTAAAAGGTCGGCGTCGATTTTACTGGCAACCAATGCGCTAAGTTTGTCGTTATCGCCGAAGGCTGTGCCGATTTCGTCGGTGCTTACACTGTCGTTCTCATTCAGGATTGGCACCACGGACAATTCAAGCAGTGTCTCGATGGAATTGCGAAGGTTCAGATAGGTTCTTCTGTTGTTCAGCACCTCGGCGGTCAGCAGGACCTGGGCGACGGTAATGCCGTAGCGGGCAAACGACTTTCTGTATTCAGCCATCAGTAAAGGTTGCCCGATGGCGGCACAGGCCTGCCGCATCTTAATATCCTTGACTCCGTTAGAAATCAGAGGTCTCGCCCTTTCCTTGCCGGCATCAGACTTTCTAACGGGGGCCAGCCCAGACTGGACATCTCTCACACCTGATGGCCTGATACCCTGATACCCTGATAACTGTCCCTTGCCCATACCAATAGCGCCTGAGGTAATGATAACGACCTGTCTGCCGGTTTTGAGCAGAGAATTTATCTGAGCTGCGATTCGGCGAACATAGCCGGCGTCTATGCCACCATTTTTCGTCAGGATATTGGTGCCGATTTTTACAACTATTCGCTTTGCTTTACTAAAATCCCGCATCTATGCTCCACGTACTTACAATCCTTTTGCGTCCAAATATCAACTATCTTCTTTGACATTTTTATTTCATTCCAAATTAAATCATTTCAATTCAAACAACTGACAAATAGTCTTATCAACTTCTTTTTCTAATTCTGTGATTTTTTCTTCTTCTTTTTTGATTTTTAATTTGTGCAGTCCCTTTGATAATTCACTTAGCTTCTTATGTGTCTTATTGTCTTTTTTAAATTTCGGTATTCCAACATTTTCCATTACGGAAGGTGCACCAAATCCTCTCCCTGCCGATGAGTATGATTTAATGAATTTTCTCACCGGAGTTGAATTTACAATCGCACAAATATAATGCGCTTCATTTTCATCCTCTGTCGCAAACAACGAGGTCGTATCTGTGGGTATTATTTTCTTCCAACCAAAAACAGTCTTGACCTGACTTATCACCGCTGCAACTAAATCACTCGCCATTCGTTTCCATACAACCTTGTATCGGGCAACCGTATATTTCCCGATACCGAACATCGCATAAAATTCCGTCCTTTCTGCTAATTCTCTCACCGTTCTCGAACCACGGGATAGTAATACATCTTTAAATAATGTGAGATAGTTGTATGTATGAGGCCAATCTTTTTTCATTCGCTTCTCGGAGTATGGCTCACTCTTTTCTGGCTCCTGAACCATTAAAATACATATCTCTGGCTTTGCCCCCCAGCGTTCAATATCTGAACCTCGAACAGCAGGATAAACCAAGTCTGGCTCAATCCTCTCCTCCACCTTCTTTATTTTTCTTTTCCCCATCTCCTCAAGATTACGAACTATCAAATCTCCATTCGATAATACTTGCTTCACTTCAACCCAGAATACTCCGTATGGTTCCACACGAGCGCCAAGACGAGCCTGATATACATTTTCTCCTTTTATATTTTTCAGCCCACCATCGGTTTTCTTAAAAGTCTGCCATGAGCTATTGCTTTTGCCTATCGGCCTGGCTATCAGATTTTCCTTTTCTAAAAGTTTCTTTGCTTCCTTTAGTGACAAATCTGTTGCTACTTTACCAATACCCTTCTTTCTTCTCCAAACCGTGTAAGGAACGGGATATTCTGTTTGCCCGCGTTTTTTTAGAAAAATAGCAGCAGTTTTATTAGCTGCTTTTTCAAACGGCTGTACCGTTACTAAATCATGTGCTTTTATAACCTTTAATGTTTCTCTGTCTCCGAGTCTGAATTTGCGAAATCCCTCCCCTGCCCCCTTTGATTTGAACACCTCTTGCGTAATTAAAAAGCCGAGCGTCCCATTTCTTGCCAGATAATGGTCTGCTGCTGCGTAGGTAAACAGCATCGAGAAATCCTTTTCTCCTCCACCTAACCGAGCAGCATGTCCCTTCAATGAAAACAATCCGTAATTCTGCCACATCTCCAGAGTCGCCTTACGATATTCATCGGATAAATACCCCCAGCGAATCCAGGGAGGATTACCAACTACAAAGTCAAAATTCTCCGCTGTCATCGGTGCAAATACATTCTTCAAAAACCTTGACCATATTCCGTTCCTTCCGTCTCTCTCAAGCTCTAAAATGTGTTCATAGAACTTTACTGCTACTTTCTCGTGTGGCGGAAAAACAAGCCCTTCTTTCTTTAATCGCTCCAGTGCTTCGGTTAAGGTACAACCTATTTTTGCTAATTCTTCTATCACCGGTGCCGCTCGTTTCATTAAAGAGCGGTCATCTACCCAGATTTTTGGAACAAAGAAACTACCGATAGATGTTTTAACCTCAACCGCACCATCTTCGCTTAGCATCATCTGGCCCTTCTGTTTCGGCCATAGAACTGAATCAGCTAAATATACAGGGATTTCAAACGACTCTAACTTATTGACCAAATCACCCAGAGCAAATACATAATTTGTCCTCGCTGCGATTACCGCCAGCGGATTTAAGTCAAATCCCCATATATTTGTTAGAAGTCTCTTGGCAGTCTCGGTAGATGGTTCTTTCTTTTTTGCACCAAATTCTCTTGACCTCTGTATCGCAAGTACTAAAAACGTCCCCGACCCACACGCCGGGTCAAGCAATCTCTTTCTTGTATCTCCTTTATAACCAACCTCATTAAGAACCAATTCAGCTAACCAGTCAGGAGTATAGTATTCCCCAAGATGGTGCCTGACTACATCCGGAACAAGATACTGGTAAAGCTTTTTCAAAAGGTCACGCGTTACCTCCGGCTCAATGGTCGTCGTTGCTGGCTCAAATTCCGAAAGACATCTTGCCACCCCTCTAATCGCATCCTGTAATCTTGGAGAATTTAGCGCCTCTAAGTACCATCGAAAGAAATCCCCTTCGAGAAAATTTGTTATTCCACGCTTGTTATAAACTCCGCCATTTTCGATATCTGTTAATCGCGATTCTAATTCCTCTCGTTCTGCATGGACAAGTCCGCTGCTGAACGAAGTTGTTAAACTCCCTTCACTTACCGAGAGCAATTCCGCAGCGATAAGTTTCATAAGAAGTGCGAAATATGTGTGGACACAAAACAATATAACCTGAAAGTTGCCCTCTTTGTCTAATCCATAAATCTCTGCAAGTGCCTTTGTTTTCTTATCTGCTCCGCCTGCGAATTGTTCTCCATAAACAATTCCGAAAAGTCTTAGCCATTCATTAAAAAATACTTTCGCGCGACTTGTGCTCCAATTCGTTAAGGCATCCACAAAAGCTCCAACCGATTCCTGTGCTATCTCGCTCTTTGGACCGAATCGCTCAGCCAGATTTTCAGCCGTTAATGCAACACGAACCAACGCCCTTAAATACGTAATAAAAGTAAAAGCACTCTCAGAATCAAACTTATGCGGCCCATTCAGGATGAAATCCAAAGAAATGCCTTTTCCCGGTCTTGTTTTTACTTTAGGCCTGCATCTCACGAAAAAAATAGAGCTTCCATCAAATCCTACACCGACAATTCGGATGAATCCCTCCCCTTTTTCTTTCCTGCTTGCCTTGACCTCTGCTGTGATATAATCCTTCAACTGCTCGTATGCATGTTCAATTTTTCTTTTTGTTGAGAATGCATCTGGTGATTCATATTCAATAACTACTTGTCCGTGCACAGCATCAGGCCGTCCGTTAAAAATGCTCTTAGCTTTTTCACTTAGTCGCTCATATCTCTCATCAAAATTGAAACCTGCATTTTCGAGCAGGTTCCCTAAAGCCCTCTCAAACCTAATACGCAGATCTTCTTCTGTCCTGGCAGAGCGCATAATTTTATTTGTGGAAGTGACTAATTCTTTTGCAATTTCCCGCAACGTTACGTTCGACTTAGATTTGTCGTTACCCTTTTGTTTTTCTTCAGTCATTTAAATTCCTGATTTACTTTCTTACGCAGGGCAGTCTTTATCAAATCTTTTATGTTTGAATTTTTTTGCACTGCTGCCGGAATAGTCGGCTACGACCTGGCCGGTGCCGAGCAGTTTCCATTTATAGATAGTAAGCCCTTCCAGACCCACCGGCCCGCGTGCATGTATCTTGTTGGTGCTGATACCCACTTCGGCGCCCAGCCCGTAACGAAAACCGTCAGAAAAACGAGTGCTGCAGTTCCAGAATACGTTTGCAGAATCGACCAGGTCCATAAACCTCTCAGCCTTTTCCTTATCGGCGGTAACAATAGTATCAGTATGTCCTGAGCCATAATGGTTAATGTGCTCAATCGCTTGGTCAAGGCCGTCAACGATTTTTATCGAAAGGATATAATCCAGATACTCGGTTGACCAATCTTCTTCGGTCGCCGGTTTAACGTCTATTATCGATTCGGTTTTTTCACAGCCGCGCAGCTCGACGTCCTTTTCCTCTAAGGCGGTTTTGACTTTCGGCAGAAACTTTTCGGCAATTTTATTATCTACCAGCAGGGTTTCTGCTGCATTACAAACCGCAACGTACTGGCACTTGGAATCGACTGTGATATTCACAGCCATATCCAAATCAGCATCGCCGTCTATATAGACGTGGCATATACCATCAGCGTGCCCGAGGACGGGTATATTTGTGTTGTCCATAATATAGCGGACAAATTCATTCGACCCTCGGGGGATAACCAAATCGATATATTCGTCCAAGGCCAACATCTGAACAACGTCCCGGCGCGTTTCCAATAGCTGAATCCATCCTTTAGGCAGTCCGGCTTTTTCGCCCGCCTCGGAGATTACTTCGGCTAAGATTCTATTTGTTTTGGCGGCTTCGCTTCCGCCTTTTAATAGAACGGCGTTGCCGCTTTTGAGGCATAGTGTAGAGATTTGCACGAGGGCGTCCGGACGAGATTCAAAAACAACGCCGATAACACCAATCGGACAACTGACTTTATAGAGCTCGAGCCCTTTATCAAGCTCGGTAGCGGTGATTGTTTTACCGACGGGGTCATCGAGTTTAATTAGGCTGTCGATACCGGCACGAACATCGGCTATTTTATCTTCATCGAATTTTAGACGTTTCAATAAAGGTGCAGTTAGATTGTTCTTTTTGGCCGTAGCCAGGTCCTCTTTGTTGGCTGATACGATTTCGGCGCTGCGCTGCTCCAGGACTTTGGCAATCTCGGCTAAAGCGTTGTTCTTTACATCGGTCCCGGTCACTGCCAGCTGGAACGAGGCTGACCTGGCTACCGCTGCTATTTCCGAAATATTCATTTTGAGTTTACCATTGACTGTTTATTGTTAAATATCTATATTCGATTGCCGAATTGTAAATAATCAATAGACAATAATCAATAATATTGCGGGTGTAGCATAGTGGTAATGCACCGGCCTTCCAAGCCGGCTACGTGGGTTCGATCCCCATCACCCGCTTTTCTAATTTCGTCGTTAGTCATTGGTCGTTAGTGATTGTTCTGCCAGCGGCCATTGACAAAACGATACGATTACAGCTAAAATTGTGACTGAAAATTATTATTACCGAAACATCGGCTGAACACGGACCCTCCTTCGCCGTTGGCTTCGGAGGGCCGGTGAGCTGTTCGTTATGCGGAAACCATATAAAAAATAGTTAGAAGACTGAAGAGTCCGAAATGGCAGATGATATTTTTGACTTACCGCCACAACAGTTGTTTGATAGACTTGGAAATGATTGGGATTTATGGCTATCACAAACAGATGCTCTATTATCCGCTTCCGAAATATTAAATATTAGTTGTGGTAATCCTCCGAAACCACCAGACGATCCATGGGATTTCATAAAGATTCATAGTGTGGTAAAGATGTTGCGAGGAATGGCAATTGAATGTTTATTGAAGGCGATTTGGTTGAAGACGGGTGGTACACTGACTAATAATAAAGGCAAGTACCGAACCATTCCCGGCACAAAAGATCATGATCTTTATTCACTTGCTACAAAAGTGTCAGAGAATACTGAATTAGGTCTAACGACAGAGGAGATGAAGATTCTGTCGCGATTATCATTTGCGATTACGTCTGGGCGATATCCTATACAAAAATCGTTAACAGCCAGACCATCAACACCTAACACAGACGAAATTATAAAATGGAATAAGTGGGAAATACCAAAAGACGATGAACAGTTTGAATCTATTGTGGATAAGTTAATGTCTGCATTTTGATTAATAGCCGGAGACAGGTTATTGAACCAAACCAGCGGATGCACTCAGGCGATGTATGGTCGCGCATCTCTTGGGGCAGGTGAGCTTGGTCGTTGGGCACACGAGAGAAAACATGGATGACCTTATTGCAAGAGCTTTATCAGCTCAGCGTGAGTCCAAGTACATTGATTTCAAGGGGGGAATGGACTTCAAGGAACCTCACAGTTGGTGCGAGACCATCAAAGACATCGTGGCCATGGCAAATTCCGGTGGCGGGGTCATCCTTGTTGGAGTCGACAACAAGGGAGGGCCCACTGGGTTCGACCCTTCTGCAATTCTTGGTCTCGATTCAGCGGTGGTCACAGACAAGATTCTAAAATACACGGGGGTGCAGTTCGATGATTTTGAAATCACAGAAGAGAGAAAGAGCAACGCTTCGATTGTCGCGATCAGAGTTCAAGGAGTCGGGATTCCCATCGTTTTCACAAGCCCCGGTACGTACAAAGTCGGAGACAAGAAGCAGAAGACTGCATTCTCGGCTGGGACCGTCTACTTCCGTCACGGCGCCAAGAGCGAACCCGGGACGACAGACGACATACGTAAAGTTGTAGAACGACAGCTTGACGCAATTCGGAAATCTTGGGTGAAGGGGGTTCGCAAGGTGTTTCAAGCCCCTCTGGGACATCAAATCGTTTCTCCTGCGCCTGGGGTTGAAGTAGTTGAGACGAAATCCCCCACAGCCACACCCATTCGGTTGACCGACGATCCAACGGCTCCCGCCTATCGCAAAGTTGATCCGGATGCTACACACCCGTATCGCCAAACGGAACTCGTCAACGTCGTCAACAAGAGATTAAAGGGCAAGGCTCGAATAAACTCCTACGACATTCAAGTCATGAAACGAGTTTATGACATCTCGCAGAAAAACGAATTCGTCCATTTTCCGAGATTCAGTTCTCCCCAGTACAGTGACGCCTTTGTGAATTGGATGGTAGACAAATTCGAATCTGACCCTGAGTTCTTCACGAAGTCTCGGGACGAAGCATACAGAAGAAAGCACTAGTGCCTAACATCATGCTCAAGAGCGACTTGGTGTTCTGCGTACGGAACACCAATCGCATTAGCGTTAGTTGAGATTTTGGGTTTTTGGGTAGTAAGTAACCCACGGCGGAAGATAAACCCCACCACGCAGGGTGGTGTCGAGATAGTGGTTAGTGAATAGTCGTTAGTGGTTAGTAGAATGAGCTTGCCACATCCGCCTACGGCGGATTCGCAATGACGTAAAACGGATTCCGTGTTCCCGGGCAACATATTGCCGGGGCAGGCAAGCACAGAATGACAAAACCATGGTGGGGCAGGTATGATGAAAATGAATTTTGGGGTAAGGCAGAAGAAGCAGGATGAACTTGAGGCAAGAATGGCGGCGCTGGGACTGCATGAAGCGAACATAGAGGAAAAATATATTCGTTCATCAGGGCCTGGCGGACAAAAGGTAAATAAGACAGCGAGCTGCGTTTATCTAAAGCACATCCAGAGCGGGCTGGAAGTCAAGATGCAGCGGGAACGGTCGCAGGGGCTGAACCGGTATTATGCACGAAAGCGATTGTGTGAGCTGGTCGAAGAAGAGAAATTTGGCTCCAAGAGTCCAGCGGCATTAAAGGCCGACAAGATTCGCAAACAGAAACAGCGCCGCAAACGCCGAAGCAAAACAAAAAGATGAGTGGATTTGTGGGCTTTAGCCCACTCTACCAATAGATTCCTCGGCTGCGCTCGGAATGACAGAGCCAAACTCACAGGATGTTGTGAAAAATTATTGATAGGCGAAAAAAATATTTGGTCCTAAAAGTAACTACACTTCCATAAGAGCTTTAGCCCTCGCTAATTAGCTTACTGTATAACAGTCCCATAACAAAATTTCCCAAAAATTTTGAAAAAAGTTTAATTGATTGTTGACAAAGTGGTAAGAAGTGGTACGATTTCCCAAGTTGAGTTTATGAAGTGGGATTAGTGCCATGCTTTTACTAACAGGTGAATATCTTCACGTTGTCGATAACAAGAGCAGAGTCCTCATCTCGAACAAGCTGAGAAGTCAGATTGATGTCGATGAGCACGGCGGCAACTTCTACCTTGTGCTCGGGGCCAACGGCATACTTTGTTTGTACCCCGAAAAGTATTTCGAGCAGATAGCTCTTGCGGTTACACCCGGCACTACCGCGCCTGATGAGGCCGTAGCGTTCGAGCGAATCAGCTTTGCTTTGGCCAGCAAGGTGGAGCTGGACGGCCAGGGCCGATTGCTTTTGAATGAAAAATTGCGCAAGAGAGCAGGATTGAAAGACCATATTACACTTATCGGTGTCAGAGACCATATCGAGCTGTGGAACAGTGAAAGCTGGGAACAATATCTTTCAGACCATATGGCTCAATATCAGAAACAGATGTCGCAGGCACGGCAGATTGTCCTGCAAAAGCAAAGCGAAGATATTTAATTTTAATTGGAGGCAAAATGATTGGAACGGACTCAAATCATTGCCGGATTGTTGCCGGAAGTCTCGTCGGTGAAAGGGAGGTTGACGAACGGACCTTCGCCTCCCTGTTAATTCTCGGTGAACGGCTGGAACGATTAAAAAAAATCGACGAGACCTTTTCCGGCATTGAATTTTCACCCGCTGTTGAGAAACTTCAAAGCCAGAAGAGTACAGTAAATGTAGGCTGAAAGGATGTGCGTTCCGCCTACTGCTGAACTTCGATGTGCGTGTTGAGTATTGTGCCCCCCCTGCATCGCGGTGCGATACGATATACGCGATGTAAAATACGATATACGATATATGCGATACGACAGAAGTGAATGGCTCGATAATAGAGCATATTCCGGTTCTCGCTGAGATATTGACCGAGCAGATAAAGCTGCCACCGGATGGCGTGATGGTCGATGCGACCACAGGACATGGAGGTCATAGTTATCTGTTCGGTAAGACATTGGGCCCTGAGGGAGTTATCGTAGGCCTGGATGTTGATAAGAACGCTATCCAAAGGGCCCAATTTAAATTAAAAGACCTTGCCTGTAAGATTATTTTGCTCCATTCGAATTTTTCACGAATCAGCGAGCATGTCCATGAGCAGGGTATAAATAAGGTAGATTTCATATTGGCGGATTTGGGTCTTTGTTCGGCCCATCTGGCTGATAGCCGGATGGGGCTTAGTTTTCTTCACGATATGCCGCTGGATATGAGAATAGACAAAAGATTAAAGAGCACCGCTGCCGATATAGTTAATAAAACAGATGAAAAATCCCTGGCAGATTTGATTTACAGATTCGGCCAGGACAGGGCGTCACGGCGAATTGCACGGTTTATCGTGCGGGAACGAGAAAGTGGGCCGATAATAACGACCGGCCAACTGGCAAAGATAGTATGTAATGCCCTGGGGAAGCCGGGACGAGGCCGAAAAAGTAAAATACACCCGGCAACCAGGACTTTCCAGGCGCTGAGAATTGCGGTCAATGACGAGATAGAGAATTTGAAGAAGCTTCTTGCATCGGCGCCGGAGCTGCTGAAAAAAAATGGTTTTATAGCAGTTATTAGTTATCACAGTCTGGAAGATAGATTGGTTAAAAACGATTTTAAGCACAACGAAAAGGACAGTATTTACAGAGTCATTACGAAAAAACCGATTGTGCCGACGCGAGAGGAAATTGCCGAAAACCGGCGAGCAAGAAGCGCAAAATTAAGGATTGCACAGAAACAATAAAATGGAGTTCCATTATGACTTCCGATGCAAAGATTGGGTTGCTGTTAGGTTTGGTCTTTATATTTATAATTGCATTTATAATAAACGGCCTGCCTCGCTTTCGCAGTAACACAAACAATAATGAGCTAACAACTAATATGGTCAACTCGCCGGATGACTCGATGGGTATTGCAGCTAAGGAACGTAAAGCTCAGGAAGTGTTCGACCGTGCAGAGCGGGTCACACAAGAAAGTGTTGATAAAGTGCCGGTCGTCTCAAAAAACGAGGGAACGGTTCGCTTCGAAATGCCTTTGCCGGAAGGCAGCTCGGCTGTGAAAGATGACTTGATTGTAGAAACCGCCAATGACAGGGTCAAGCCGGCTGCTCTGGAGTCGGAAACCAATGAGAAAACCAAAGTCAATAAACCCAAGCCCGTCGAGCCGGCCTTGCCAAAGACCTATGTCGTCAGCGAAGGTGATAGCCTGGCTATCATAGCACAAAAATTTTACGGCCAAGATGAGGGTAATAAGAAAATAAACGTTATGCGGATATTCGAAGCCAATCGCAAACTGTTGAAATCACTCGATGAGATTTATGTCGGGCAAACACTTACTATACCGCCGCTGCCGACCTCGACAGCAGATAAGGGGGACGATGGAGGAGTATTTTCCGGGACGCTATTCGAGAAAGTGAAATCCATCGGCCGAAGACTCACATCGGATGAACCGCCTAAGGCGACCAGCTCAAGGCAGAACAAACAATACGTTGTACGGGAAGGTGATAGTTTATGGCGAATTGCTGTTGAGCAGCTTGGAGACGGCACTCGCTACAAGGAGATAGGCGAGCTAAATGCTGTAGAGAACGAGGACTATCTTACTGTTGGGTTGCTTTTGAAAATACCTGCTCAATAAGAATGGCGGATATGAAATTAGAAATCCGAAGTACGAAACTATAAAAAGCACAAAACAAAATCAAGTGAACTAAAGTGTCTAAAGTGAACTAAAGTTATCTTTCTTTTTCACTTTAGGCACTCTAAACTTTAGTCACTTTGATAGCCTATGTATTCATATTCGAGTTTATATTTTAGACGCTGAGTAATTAGGATGTCCCGATTTTACCTTGTTTTTGCTGTTTTTTGTTTCACGGCAGTTTTGATTTTTGCTGTTTATCTGCGTAGTGCCAATAATCGGATTTTCTATGAGCTTTGCACCTTCAGAGTCGAGCAAAGCCGATTAAAACAGGAGCTTGGCAGCAAACAGTTGCTATTGGAAGGTTTAATAAATCCCGCTGCGGTTTTACAGCGCTTTGGCAAATTAAATACCAACGACTAAAAGTTGAAAAGCGTTCGAATTACCATCTTTTTCTCTTTGCTTCTGGTCGGCGCATTTCTGGCGCTGGCAGGGCGGTGCTTTTACCTTCAGCTTCTCAGGAACGACCATTATATTGGCCAGTGTCTCAAACAGCAGCAAGGACGGCTGCCCCAAAAGCCTCAGCGCGGCGTGATTCTTGATTGCCGGGGCAGAGTGCTCGCTGCGAGCAATAAAGTTCAGGTCATTAAAGTTGAGCCTCGAAGAGTTAAAGACCCCAAAACCTTAGCGAGCGACCTCCAGCCGATATTGGATATGGGTGCGCATGAAATTTGTAAACTTATCAACGAAAGCAACAATCCGGGATATGTAAAAATCAAGGCGGATGCCAAGCCGGGTGAATGTGATGCCGCCCGCAGGATTTCCAGTGCCGTGGGCGTCGAATCTGATTGGCAAAGACATTACCCGATGGGTCGATTAGCAGTCCATGCAGTTGGCTTTACGAGCCTTGACAATCGGGGATTAGATGGCATTGAGTACCAATACGACAAACAGCTCAGCGGTTCGGCGGCACAGGATATATTCTTTGCTGATGTTCGTCGCCGGCCCATTCGCCCGGCGCCTGTTGAGCATAGCCTATCGGGTAATAACAACGTAGAGAACGCCGTTTTAACCAATGGTGTCGGGATTATTTTGACCATTGATGCTACTATCCAGCAATTTGCCCGAGACGAGCTTATAAAGCAATACAAAAACTACGAGGCCGAGTCGGCTGTGGCAATAGTGGCTGAGCCGAAGACCGGGGCAATTTTGGCAATGGTTTCGCTGCCTGATTTCGACCCGGCTGATGCTCGCTCGACCGACCCGAATAATCGCCGCAATCGTGCGATAACCGATGAGTTTGAGCCGGGCAGTATTATTAAGCCGCTCGTGGCAGCAATTGCCCTCGATGCGGGCGCTGTGAATAAAGTTGAAAAGATATTCTGTGAAAACGGAAACTATCAAGGCAGAGGTTTTGGACGAATCGGTGAGTATAACGGAAGTTTCGGCGATTTGACTGTGCGGGAGATTCTGGTTGAGTCCAGCAATATAGGAATGGCCAAAATCGGACAAAGGCTTGGTAAAGACAAACTTTACAACGGGCTGAGACTTTTCGGTTTCGGCAAAAAAGCAGGAATTGACGTGCCCGGCGAGGCCGATGGTCTGCTGCGACCTGCGCACCAGTGGACGGGATACAGCGTAACCCGGATACCTTTCGGCCAGGAAATTACTGTAACTGCGATTCAATTGGTTCGGGCGTTCTGCATACTTGCCAACCGCGGCCGCCTCGTTCGCCCGTTCCTGGTCAAAGCGATTGTTGACAACGATGGAAAGATTACCGAGCTGAAACGGCCTCTGCCGCCGGTTGGTTATATAGTTAAGCCGGAAGTCGCCGAATGGATTGTCAGCGATGCTTTAGTCGGTGTGATTAATGAGGGTACGGGCAAAAGAGCCAAGCTGGACAAATGGCAGGTGTTCGGAAAAACGGGAACAGCCAACATTGCAAAGAGCGACGAACCAGGCTATTCGGACAGTGATTACGTCGCTTCTTTTATAGCCGGTGCGCCGGCTGACGACCCGGCCATAGTGGTTTTGGTTTCAATCCGCAAGCCGAACAAGAAACTCGGCAAAGGCTATACCGGCGGAGTTGTGGCCTCTCCGGTGGCAGGTAAAATAGTCGAAAAAAGCCTGAGCTACCTTGAAACGAGGTTCGCCCGGGCGAACTTCTGACATCTCTGAAATCACTTTTGGGTTTTTACCCCTATATATCCGCTATCGATGCAGAACTGGATGATGTCCCGTGCTAAGGGAGCGGCGTCGCTTGAGCCGTGCTGGCCGCCTTCAACGACAATAGCAATGGCGATACTGCGGTTTGTGCCGTCAGTGGCAAAACCTCCGAACCAGGCGTGGTCCGGGTCTTGTGTTGAGCCGGTTTTGCCGTAAACCTTAATGTCCTGCTTGGCAAGACTTCTAAGAACCGGTTCGAATGTACTGTAAGCTGTTCCGCCGGATTCATTAACAACAGCACTCATACCGTCATAGATTACCGCTAAAGTCTGTAATGAGATGTTAAGGTCGTTCCCGTGACTCGTGGCTTGTGATTCGTCGCCCGTATTTTGTGCTGTCTCCGTATTGATTTGAGATTGCTTCGATTCGCTTGCAATGACAGAAGGCAAAAAGAGCCGAGGTGGTTTATACAAGCCGCCTCTGGCGATAGCGGCCATTGCATTGGCAACCTGCAAAGGCGTAACTCGCAGATTGCCCTGGCCGATGCCAAACCATCTTCTTTCGCTACCACTAAGCGGCGGCACCTGCTCAAAACTTGAGATTTGGCCCCTTGGGATATTGTTTGAGATAACGCCCGGTGATTGCCGCAGGTTCCTGCTGATTTCGGTTTCAGCAGTGGAATCGGGCGGAAAAAGTATGTTTCGGCCGTAGCCGAATTTAAAAAGCCATTGCTGAAGAACGAGGGGGTCAATGCTGTCTGCAAGGTGGGAAAAATAAATATTGCAGCTGCCTCTGACGGCGTTTCGAGCGTTATTTTCCCACCTGCCGTCATGGCCGGTTCTGTATCTGTTGTATAGCCAGCAGCTTGGCCAGCCTTTTGGGGCTTTTTGAGCCGGGCAGGGTATGACCTTCTGCGGGGTGATTTTGCCGGATTCAAGCGCTGCGATAAGAATCAGCGGCTTTACAGATGAGCCGGGCGGATATTGCTCATTTATCGCTCGATTTATTAGAGGCTTATCGGGGTCGTTAGCGAGGTCGCTATAGTCATACCTGGCACGGTTCAAATCAAACACCGGTATCGAAACCAATGCGAGGATGTCACCTGTTCCAACTTCAATGACAACTGCCGCCATTCCGGGGCCGCATTTCGGGTCGTGGCTGTATGTGGTCAGATGGTTTTCTATTTTTTGCTGAAGCTCGATATCCAGCGTCAGCGAGACATCTTTGCCGAACTGGATTTCGGTTCGACTTATAATTTGACTGTCTATGTCTTTAACCTCTTCCCCTCTTCTGCCGCGCAGGATGGTCTCGCAAACATACTCCACTCCATCCTCTCTGCCGCAAATCTCTCCGCTCAAATAGCTTGATAGTTTGTCGTTCGTGAAGAGCCCTCTATCTTCTTCACTATGTGTTACCAGCCCAACCCAGCCTATCGTTTGTGCGGCAGCCGTCCCATAAGGGTAGGTCCTTCGTGCTTTTGGCAGAATCTGGACACCACTAACGTTCAAGAATTCCAGCTGAGCGGCAAAGATATCATCATCGGTTTTTAACTCCAGCAACGGCCTGGGGTCGTGCATTTCAGCAATATCAATAATTTTGTTGACAAGCCGAAGCCGTTTTGTTTCGTTTGGTTCCTTCGTTTCAAAATCAGCTGTTGCTTCATAATCAGGGATACTGATTATATTATTATTATATTTTTTAAGAACTTCGGAGTCTGGGAAATTGCGCCGCCAGGCCTGAAACGTGCGCTGGTTCCAGATAAAATCATTTATTTTTTGTATTTCGGCTTTTATCTCTGAGGATTTGACTGCTCTGAATTGGGCACACTTGTCGATTATATGCTCCAAATCTGTCAGGCCGATATCCAGCTCTTTTTGTACTCTGGCTACAGCATCTGCGTCTTCTTTTTCGGCAGCCATTAATTGTCTGCCTTGCCTGACGCGGTCATCCATTAAACAACTAAGCTCGTAACTTATACACAATTGGAACTGTGGTTCGTCGGTGGCTAATATTTTACCTGTTCTGTCGAGTATTTTTCCTCTGACTGTTTTAAGCTGGTGGGATTGACCTCTTTGGCGTTTTAGCTCCTCGATATCACTTTGGACTGAAGATGTTGTAAGCAGCTGCATTTGTGTCAGGCGGAGCAAACAGACCAGTAAAAGCAAGGCGCTTATGATTACAAAAATTTTGATTCGCTTATCGTACATCTTATTCTATCTTTAGCGATTCATTCTGCGATTCGCAATTTATCATTCATGAGGTTTGGATTCAACGTCTGCCGGAGCGATTTATCTTTATACGCATCCACCAGGCTGACGGCAAGAATAAAAACGGTCCCACAAGGGCCGAGTACAAGGCTATTCCGAAAAGAGCAGCGTATATATTTGGTGGAGTCGGCTCACCCTTTATAAAGTTTAAGAAATAAACCAGCGAGCCGGCCAAAAGAGCGGTGATAAATATAGCAAAGAATTGATAAGTCATTTTTCTGATAGCAATGACGTGGTGCAGGTAGGCCAGAGCCGTGCCGAAAAGACCAAAGCTAATCATTTGCGGGCCCATCGTGCGACCAATAAGGTCGGCAGCGAAACCTATTGTGAATGAAGTTATGATGGCCTCCGAGGTATTGCAATAGACAGCAAAGAATACCAAAAGTATTAACAGTAAATCAGGCCTGATATTCAAATCTGCAAAAAAGCTGGCCTGCAGCACCGTAGCAAGAAGAATTAAAACTGCAAACCGGAACCATCGCATTTATATATCCTCTGCGGCTCCCATCTTGAAATCCATCGCAAAACAGGAACCCTCAGTTACTTTGGCGGATTCATTACGATTACATGTACGTTCTCTGCCTTTTGTATGTTACAAACCGGTTCGACCACTATATCCCAAAGCAAAGGTTCGGCATTGCGTTCGCATCGAGCCACTTTTCCTATAATCACAGGAGTATCCAGAAATCCAGGTCTTTTACTGGCCATAATCTCAGTGCCGATTTTGACTTTGCTCTTTATCATTTCCACCCTGGCTAAGCTGCCGCCCTTACCCTGCATGAGCCAATCTGAGCCGCCGATTCTTACAACTGTGCTGGATTTTGGGTCTGTAAACAGCCTGACCTTTGCGGTGCGGGCGTCCACATCGGATATAGTTCCGATGATACTGTTATCGGCCAGAACGAATTGGCCCTTAACCAGGCCGTCATCCTCGCCGCGGTTTAGGATAAGCTCGCTGCGCAGCTCGTCGATAGAGACAGTTATCACATCAGCGAACACAAAACCCATGTGTTCCCAGCCGGGTATAATACGCATTTTGGCGAGCTTTTCTACATTTTGATGTTCAGCATCGCGCTGTTGAGTAACATTAGCAAGATGGTTCAGGAGTCTCTTGTATTCATCTCGACTAACCACATCTCCAAGTGGCCGGCGAGTACCTGCCGAAAGTGAAATGTTTCTGCCGATACTTAAGGGCCAGCTGAAAATGCGGTGAAAGGCAAACTGGAATTTGTTCGTCAGATTTTTGGGGGAGAAAAGAAAAATGAACCCGGCTAAAGTGAACCAGGTAAACAACATTCGTCTGGAGAGTCTAATTTGCTTCCTTGCCATTATTGTATTGTGGTTCCGCCGGACAGAAGCGGCCTTGCCGGTGTGGGATTGCGTATTGTTAGTTCCTCAGATGATACGCATTAGGGTTCCCACAAAGCGGGGGGCCCCGCACGATGGACAAGGAATTATTCCCATCCGTATTCGTTGTGGTCCATCGTATCCTTCCACAACTCCAGATTTTCAAGATAGACATAGGTACCGCGAGCTACGCAGCTTAGGGGGTCATCAACAATTTCGACCTTCAGGCCGGTTGCATTTGCCAGGACCGCATCCATTCCGCGCAGCAGTGAGCCGCCGCCGCAAATATGTACGCCGTTGTCGATGAGGTCGGCGGCCAATTCCGGCTCGGCCTTTTCCAGCGTTGCGGTAACGGTATCTATAATTGCAGCGACGGGGTCTCGGAGCGCCTCTCTGATTTCCTCACTTGTTATAACGATTTTTCTGGGCAGACCGGAGATGGTGTCTCTTCCCGCCACTTCCATGGTCAATTCCTCTTCCAGCGGAGCGGCGGAGCCGATTTGTATCTTGACTTTTTCAGCCCTTGGTTCGCCAATGAGCAGGTTGTAAGTTTTCTTAAGATGGTTGATTACCGCTTCGTCCATATCGTCGCCGCCGATACGAATTGACTCTGAGGTGGCGATATCGGCCAGACTCATTATAGCCACTTCGGTAGTTCCTCCGCCGATATCGACAATCAACGAGGCGGTAGGCTCCGTAATCGGCAGTCCAGCTCCGATTCCTGCCGCCATTGGCTCATCGACGAGATAGACTTTGCGTGCACCTGCCCGTTCCGCACTATCTATAACGGCCCGTCTTTCAACAGCAGTTATTCCGCTCGGCACAGCGATTACGACTCGAGGCCTGACAAGACCGCCTCTGCCGTGCACCTTCCTGATAAAATAGCTCAGCATGGCCTCGGTGATTTCGAAGTCACTGATTACGCCGTCTTTGAGAGGTCTTATTGCGCTAATCGAGCCGGGCGTTTTGCCTAACATTTCACGTGCAACCAGGCCGACAGCTTCGCCGTTGTTCAGGACGATGTTGGTTCCTTTGCGAACAGCAACTACGGAGGGCTCATTGAGGACAATACCTTTATCCCGGACACAAACGAGGGTACTGCAAGTACCGAGGTCGATACCCATATCCATACTGAACCAACCTAAGATTGTGTCCAGCACTGCTTTCGACTCCTTTCTTGATTTCCAATTTAGAGACTTTAGGAAACCGCAATTTCCAACCGACTATTTTTATATACTAAAGAGCGGTATTGTCAATAGCGAATTTACGTTGGGATTTTGAATATCGTGCCGTACTGCGTATAGCACTGGTAAGCGACAAACGCTGCAGTAGCCAGAACTGCACAAAACGCCAGAGCAAGAATAATGGTATAGAGGTTATCCGGCACCGTTACCTTTTTGCCGCGAGCCTGCCCATTAGGACTCATATATCAGCCTCACAAAGTACAAACACATCTTTTGGGTTTTCTACAAATTAGTACTGACGTTATCACCAGCTTTGGGCTGTTCCTTTGTAACGTCCATAAGCTCCAGGGTGCCGATTGCCTTTTCAGGCTCAACGTCTAAAATTACAATGTCACAAATAAACTTATCATCCCGAGTTACGTGGAATATCATATTTTGTTTGACACCATTTGCTGCGCCGATTGATATCTCAGCCAGAGAATTTTCCAGGTCCACCGTGGCTATTAATCCTTCCAAGCCGATATCTACCGTTGGGGGAGCTACCTGAGCTTTCTCTTTTACCGTTGTAACCGGCTCCGGAGCTACAATCGCTTTGCCGGTTTGCCGGAGGAGCTTGTCTAACTCGTCTTGCAAAGCTGTCTTTTCTTCGAGCAGCTGTTTCGATTGTTTTTCCAGCGTTGTAATTATTGCCATTTTCTCAATAAGAGCGGCTGTGGTTTCTTTGAGATCTTTGTCCGAATCGATTTGCTCAGCTTCAATTGTCTTTAGATTAGCGAGGGTATCTTCTAACAGCTGCCTTTGCTTCTCATTGGTGTCGTAAAAGTCTCTGGTTATGGCCTTCCATTTACCCGCTTCCTCAATCAAAGCCGCTTTTTGTCTTTCAGCCTCGGTGAGTTTGGTGTTTAATTGGCCGAGCTGTGTTTCAAGGGCGCCGATATCACTTTTTAGCTTCCGCTCCCGCTCGGCTGCATCCTCAAGAGTTTTATTTTTATCTTTTACGGCTTGTTCCTTAATCTGCTCTGCGGCATCTTTTTCCCTCTTTTGGTCAAGATAATTTTGTCTGTAGTTTTCAGCATTAGCAACATAAGTTACGACGATACCGCAGAGAAAAATCGAGGAAATCGTCATCAGAACTATTAATATCTTTGTAAGCGTGCTCAAAACAGGCTCCTTTCGTCAACTTTGTGTTTTCTTTTCAATACACCCATTACCCTACGAGAGGGCATCCTAAACTCGATAAAGGGATTTGGAGAGCCTCTCTTTTGCCCGGCACCAATTATCTGTGAGCCTGAAGTCAATTGGTACAGGCCGGCAAAATGAGGCCTCCTGCCCTGATATTATATGTATATATTACAATTTTACGCTTAAAGCTCGGAAAGGTCAAGTTATTTTTGGCAAATAGCCTAAATTAAAATGGGCGGTGAAAAATGGACGTCGCTAAATCCGATAACATAGTATTTTCAGGCTTCAATTGTCATTTTGTACATTGCAAAACGGCTTTTGCAGCAGCGATACGGACAAATTTTGACTCATTTTGCAGCAACTGGGGCAGAAATTTTGTCAAAGGGGGTGTGCAAATTTGGCCTATCGCCAGCGCTGTCAGCACATTTGCCCGTTCGCCGGCCTCCATATCCAGACCGCTTGTAAGGTTTTTCTCGAACACTTCGAGGACTTTTGCTTCGCCGGTGGGGTCTTTGAATACACCGAGCTGTTCGGCTGCAACCAGCCGAATCTCCAGGATATCATCATCCAGCATTCTAATCAGGGCATTTTTGGCCTCCGCGGTGCCGAGCTTGCCCATTGCCCGTACACCCATAAGCCGCACGTCCGCGTAAGCACTTATAAGCATCGTCCAAAGCCTGGGATATATCTTCTCATCCTTGAGCATTGCTATGGCTTCCGCCGACTGATATATGACCATATCATCCGAATCCTCGCTTTGCACGGCGCGCCACAAGAACTCTAAGGAGCTTTTATCGCCACTCTTGCCTAATAGTAAAGCAGCGTTGGCCCTGACCGTCTGGTCGCTGCTTGCTATTGCATTTCGAAGTGCTTCGTGATAGTTAGCAGAGCCAAGCTTAAACATCGCATAAGCAGCGGCAGTTGTAACATTCGCATCACTATCTTTCAGTAATTGACTTATTGACCTTTTCGAAGGGGAATATTCCAAATCGCCAACAGCCAGAGCGGCGGCAAATCTGACCGGCATAGACTTGTCATTTAGTAATTGATGTACCTGAGGCATAAGTCTGATTTGTCCGGTGTCAGCGACCACTTCGAGGGCACGAACCCTGACTAATGGGTCATTGTCTGCCAAACCCTCCTGAACAATTCGGAGAGCTTTTGCCCAGGGCGTGCTTATGTCGGCCACGTTGAAATCGCCGGATGTTGTTTGTAACGACTCATCGCATCCAAAGAGGAATACCGTCAGACAAGCAAAAAGCAAGGCCTGAACGCAGATAACATAGGACAGAGGACAGAGGACAGAAAACAGAGGAAAGAGCTGACTTCTGACTTCTGATTTATGACTTCCGACTTCTGACTTCTGATTTCTGACTTTTGATTTCTGATTTCTGATTTCTGATTTCTGACTTCTGACTTCTGACTTCTGACTTCTGACTTCTGTATATGGAATCAAGTGTTTCATTTTTTTTTAGCTTACGTTCCATTTAGCTTCCCTGCCGAATGAGTTTTGTATTTTCCGGTTCGCAAGAATCTTGCCGAAAGCGGTACTATTATGAGCAAAATAAGACAAACTTCACAGCAAAAACCTAACCATTCACCGAATTTGCTGAAAAAAGTTGTTCTTTTATCTATCATTATTCTGTCGAGGAACCATCCCGCCATACCCGTTCTTGCCATAGTGTGAGGTGGTAAATTGCCGGCCAAAAATCTGTATCTTATGCTGCCGGAACTGTCAATTAAGCAGCTTATGCCGGTATTAACGCTTCGCAGGATGGCAAGCCTGTTTTCGACCGCCCTGAAGGCACAAACGGCTGTGTGCTGAGCAAGCTCTGCGCTCGGCAGGACTTTATTATCCTTGAACCGAACGAACCAGCCATCGTTACTTATATTCACGAGCCAGTCGAGCCTCTTTTTACCCTGCTTGTCCAGGGCAAATCTCCGGGCAATCTCAGGGACGGTATCCTCGTAGCAAATCATTACGCCGAATTTGTAAACCCCGTTAGAATTTTTTCCTTTTGCAGGACGTTCCTCGCTTGTACGACTTCTAACAGGGCCTGCCCTGAGCGAAGCCGAAGGGTAAACATGAGATTCCTGTCCCCGGCCCGCCATTTCAAAGACCGTGTATTCGCTGCCTGCATCGAGTGAATAATCGTAATTGTAGGGTGTAAACTTCATCAAAAAGTTGTATAGCCAAAGGCAGCTTTTCCTGAAGGGCAGAAATTCCCCAAAGGGAACCAGGTGTATTTTATTGTAGCTCTGAGGAGCCTTTGTGCCATCTATGTTGTACAGAAAAGCCGAATTATATCTCTTGGCTAAATGGATTTCTAAATTTTCCCCGATTTCCGGGACACCACCATAAGCGCCCACCAGCACAAAAGCCGTATCTTTGGAATGTTCGCGAAGCCTTTCGTCGAAAACGTTCCAAGAATATGATGGTTTCAAAAGCTGCAATACTTCAGGATTTAACGTTGCCTGCACCATTGTTTCGGGCCACACAATTAGCTCGGCGCCGGCTTGTGCACTTGCTTTACTGTGCTCCATCAATCCGTTGAATAAATCCTCGCTGGACTCAAACGTTCTCTTAACCGACTGAGGGACGTTCGATTGTAATGATGCAACGTAAGGGCCGGGCTCGACGCACTGGTCTTCCTCGCTTATTCTCCATCGTCCGTAGATAATGGTGGCAATCACGGCGGAACAGACCAAAGCTGTTTTCAAAAAAATTGTCATTCTGAGTGCAGCGAAGAATCTTATTATTTTGACCAAGAGAGGAGACCCTTCGCTGCGCTCAGGGTGACAGGAAATGACGGCAATTATTAATTCGGCCAGCAAGCCATTGACCATCGCAATTAGAAATGATATTCCAGCCGTGCCGAATATGTCGGCTATCTGGATAAGCGGTATGTTCTGATACTGGCTGTGTGCCAGAAAGCGCCAGAAAAAACCGCCTAAAAAAAGACCCTGCATGCGCTCGATGCCGACGACCAATACCGCCGAGGCAAGAAACAGCGGGATTTTCTTTATTCTGCAGTAGCGCAGGCAAAGCGCCAGTATCGGCCAGAGCGCAGCGGTGTACAGGCAAAAAGCAATCCAGCCGACAATAGTTAACGGAACAATCCAGTATAGATTGCCAAGCCAGTAAAAAACTGAAATGACGTAGCTCACAAGGGCTAACCGACGAGGCTTGGCATCCGGCGAACAGGCTAAAATAAAAGGCACCAGCGATACCCAGGCTAACAGCGACCAGCCTATCGGTGCCTGAATCACCGTCAGCATTGCCGCACTGGCAAGGAACGGCAACGCACAGAGCAATCCCGCACCAATTGAACCTCGGGCACCGGGGCCAGAGCCCAAAAGCTGCCGGCCTTGAGGGCGCGGCAATTGGTGCGGGTTCATCCATAAATTTTTCAATCGGCTAAATCCTTTAAAGCCGTTGCTATTTCTTTTGAACGGTATCGCTTTTGGTTGTTCATCCGCACGGTAAATTGATTCGCAAAATGCTTCAAAAGTTTCCTGTCGGCTGTAATTTCCTTGAGCGATGTTTTTATATCAGCCGATAGCCGTTTGAGCTCGTTCAGCTCGGTGGTGTTGAGAAACAGGTTGCTCAGGTGTTGTTCTTTCAACTGGGTCAAACGTTCATTTGCATTTTCAACATATTTTTCAGATATTTCCACGCCGACATAGTTTCTACCTAATTGGACCGCTGCTGCTGCGGTAGTTCCCGAGCCGCTAAAAGGGTCGAGCACGCAATCTCCAGGATTGGAGCTTGCCGCTATGATTCTTTTTAGCAGGCTCTCCGGCATCTGGCAGGGGTGCCAGCCGGTGCGTTCCTTGAATGTCCCACATACACGTGAGTATCCGTCCCAGACGTCGTCCGGCATCTTGCCTTTTGGATTTGCCCGTCTGTCGTTATAAATTAACTGTCGGTCTGAGGGGACCCGAACGGCGTGGTCATTAAAGGTGAAATTATTGTTATCATTTACAAAGTAAAAAATATGGGTGTGCGCGCGTGCAAATTTGTTTTTCGTTTGTTGGCCGAAGGTGTAATGCCATATTATCCAGTTGCGCATAAAAAGGCCTAATTCGTCAGCTATGATTTTTACGTTGGCAGCGTACTCATCGCCTATGGCTATGTAGAATGAGCCGTGTGGCTTTAGGACTTTTTTGCAGACGCTCATCCAGTCTTTCGTCCAGGCGATGTAGTTTTTCTTTTTGACCTTATCGTAGTATTTATCGTATTTGTAGCCGATATTAAATGGCGGGTCGGCGAAGATAAGGTCGGCAAACGGCTCATCAACCTTGCCCAGAACCTCTATACAGTCGCCGCATATTATTTTGTTCTGAAATTTCTGCATAGTGATATGTTACAACCTGGCGATGACTTTGCAAGGGGAAACGAAATTTCGCTGATTGTCATTCTGAACGGAGCGTAGCGAAGTGAAGAATCTCCTCTTCGTTGGCCAGATTCTTCGGCTTCGACTCAGAATGACAGTCCACGTTTTCAACGGAGCACACGCAATACGAAATACGAGTAACGGGGCACAAGTTACGGGCTTTGTGGCTTTATTACCTTTTGTTCTTTGAATACTTTGCCGGAGAGGTAATCGGTGAAGGTTACCTTAACCGTCAACGGCTCGTCGAAACTTTTGACCTTGTCGGCTATATCAAAAGTCAATCTGTAATTGATTTTTACCAATGTGGCAAACCAGAGTTTTTTCAGCTCGTCCGGTTCTACGCGCCACTGGCCGAGCAAGGCCTGGTTTGCCTCTGACGAATTTAGGTTCCAGAGCTGAACGTCAACGGCGCCTGTGGCTTTTACTATGTCACCCTCTTCATCGATGGGCTGTATATAGACAATCAGCTTTTCCTTTGTGCCGTTTTCGTCTTTATCGAAGAAGCCGGTATATTTGCCAATCCTGATTTTTTGAAGGCGATAGAGGTTTTCGCCCTTGACCTGCTCAGGTAAGCCGGAGAGGACATGCATTTGTTTTTTCAATTGCTCATTTTCGGAGCTGGATTGTTCGAGCTGACTCTCTAACTGTTTTTTTTGCTCCGTCAAGCTCTCGATTTGCTCGACCAACGGTGTTCTTTGGCTGTTGGCGTTTTCACAGCCGGCAACAAATGCCAGAACACAGAGGACAGAAGACAGAGTACAGAAAAATCTGACATCTGACATCTGATATCTGACTTCTGATAATTCGATATCCATATCCATTATTCCTGCTCCTGTTGCTCCTGGCTCTTTACGATTTCAGGTGCTTTTTGCAATATTCTGTCGGCCAATCCGTATCCGATTGCTTCAGCGGCATTTAGCCAGAGGTCTCTGTCGCAATCCTTTTCAACTTTCTCGACTGTTTGGCCTGTATGTTTTGCCAATATATCATAAAGCCGGGCGCGCAGCCGTAATATTTCCTGCGCTTCGATATCAAGGTCGGTAGCCGGTCCAACCAATTCTCCCGTGATTAACGGCTGGTGCAGAAGAATCCTGCTGTTTGCCAGCAGGAATCGTTTGCCTGCCTTACCGCCTGCCAGTAACAACGCTGCCATACTCGCCGCCTGCCCGATACAATAGGTCTCAACGTCGCAACGCAGAAACTGCATCGTATCATAGACTGCAAACCCTGCTGTGATTGAGCCGCCGGGCGAATTGATGTAAAGATGAATATCGTTCTTGTTGTCTTCATTGCTCAAAAACAGCATCTGGGCAATGATTAAATTGGCGGATGCATCCTCAATTGGTCCACCGAGAAAAACTATCCTGTCCTTCAGGAGTCTTGAATAAATATCATACGCACGTTCGGTTCGACCGCTTTTCTCAATTACTATCGGCACCAGGTTCTGATTAACTATCATATTTACCTCTAAGACTAAAAACTTAAAGTTAAAAACGAAAAACCACAATATGGTTAATTGGTGATTGGTTAATTAGTTAATTGGTTAGTTGGATACTCACTACTCACCAATTAACCACTCACCGCTCACTATTTGTTTTTACTTTTTCTTTTCGCCGTCCTTTTTACCTTTTTCTTTATCTTTGTCCTCTTCCCGCAGCACCTCGTCGATAAGGCCGTATTGTTTAGCCTCCTCGGCAGTCATATATCTGTCTCTTTCGGTCTCAGCGGCGATTTTTTCGACCGACTGGCCTGTGTGTTTAGAAAGAATTTCGTTTATCATAGTTTTGGCCTTTAGGATTTCTTCGGCCTGTATTTTGACATCGGCCGCCTGGCCGCTGACACCGCCCCAGGGCTGGTGCAGCATAACCTTGGCGTGTGGAAGGGCGTGCCGCTTGCCCTTAGTGCCGGCTGTGAGTATTACCGCAGCGCCGGACTGACACCTTCCGATGCAGTAGGTCGCCACCGGAGAGCCTACGAAACGTATCGTATCGTAAATAGCCATTGTATCGTCAACGCTGCCGCCCGGGGAATTGATATACAGGCTGATTTCGCTGTTGCGTTTGAGATTGTCCAGATACAGCATCTTCATAATAACCTCAGCAGCCCTTTCATACGATATTGCACCTATCAGAAAGACAATCCGGTTCTCCAGCAGCATATCGTCCAGACTCATCTGGCGGTAGCGCTGATACTGGCCGTATTGATTGTACGGCTCCATATTTCTTGCAATGTTTATTGCACGATGTTCAATAGACATTCATTGCTTCCTTTGTGAAATTTACAACTTTTGTTTCGTGCCTTGTCCGAGGCTTTCACAGGACATATATTCGCCCTTTGCAGACAACCGATAAGCAGATACGTTTTTATCGGATATTTTTAGTCGCTGATTCTCTTTTTACCCCGTTTTTGTAATATATTATTCCCCCTTATGGAGTTTCTAACGGCACTTAGCTGCTGTTTTGGGTTTTTGGGGGTTGTTTTTTCTCGGCCTCGTCCGGCTTTTCAGAGGTTTTTTCCGCCGACTTCTTAGCAGTTTTCCGGGTTTTTTTGGCTTTCTTTTCGGGCTTTTTTTCCGTTATTTTCGCCGTCTCGAGTAATTTAGCAATGCAGTTATTTTGGCGTATCTCTAACCTGAACTGGGCTAACGAGCCATCGCGTTCCATTTGCTCTCTCATTCTTTCGGGTCTTTGTCCCTGCTGAATGGCTATCTGGGCGATATGACCGTTTATCTCTTCCTCGCTGACATCAATCTCGAGCTTATCGGCAACTTTGTCCATAATAAAGAATGCTTTTAGCTGTTTTTTGGCCTGCTCCTCACTGCCGGCCTGAAGCTGCCCCATCTGCTCTTCGAGCTGCTCACGGGACAATCCACGAATCATCAGATTCGTATATTGCCTTTGCAGCAGCGTTTTTGCCTGCTGGGCAACAACGTCTAACGGCAGGTCGAAATCCGTGTTGTCGAGCAGATACCGGTGAATTTGCTCGGTCATTTCAGCTCGAACCTGAGCCTCTAATCGGCTCTGGAGTGTGTCCTGTGTTCTTTCCCGCAGCTCATTTTCATCTTCAACACCGAGTCTCGTGAGGAAGTTTTCGTCTAACTCGGCGGGCTTGAGCCATTTGATATCTTTGATTCCGATTTGGATATCCACCTTTTTGCCGCGATATTCTTCCCTGAAATATGTCTTCGGGACATCGACGCTTATCTGTCTGGTCTGGCCGACCCCGGCACCGGCCAGGAGCTCGTCGAGCTTTTCAACCGGGATTTGGCCGACAAAACCGTTTTGCCTTACATATATCTCGATGTTGTCGAGTTTCTGTTCTTCTTCGATGCCCTCGGTTTTAAGTACCACATCGGCAATTATCTGGTCCTCAGGCTCAACAGCTCCATCCTTACGCGGTGTCCATACACCTGACCATCTTTGTAATCGCTCAATCTCTCTGTCGATTTGCTCATCCGTAACCTCCAGCTCCGTCCTTGTTACCGGAATACCTTCGAGCTGCGGCAATTCAAAATCAGGACGCACTTCTACCTCAAAATCAAACTTCATCGGGCCTTCGGCCGGCATCTCTATCTTTTCGAAATCAATGTCCGGCTCGCCTATGACCTGCAGCTCATTGTCCTTGACGGCTGAATCGCTCGCATCAAGCAGCAGTTTCAATTTGATTTGCTCTGTTGTCTCCTTGCCGAATCTTTTTTCCAGAAGCCGGCGGGGCGCTCGACCCTTTCTAAAACCCGGCACCAGCGCCTCTTTGCGCAGCTCGTTGTATTGCTCATCAGTGGCATTCTTAATTTTCTTTTCGGGTATCTCTATAGAAACCTTTTTTTTGCAGGGGCCTGCTTCTTCGATTGTTACTATGTTCTTCGGTGCTCTGGATTGTTCTTCTTCCGGCACCGTTGGTTGTTCATCTTCCGGCGCTTTGGATAGTTCTTCGGCTCGCCCTTCGGCTTTTTCCGCAGTTTGTTCCGCCGTTTTTTCTTCGTTTTGCTCTTCTTCAGTCATTTTGGTGCTCCTGAACGATTTTGTCTTAGCAGCTCTGAAATAATAAACAAAAAAGGCATCAAACCCGCCGTTTTGCTTCGCAAAAGCGAAGCAGCGGGTTTTAGCCAAGTTTTCACGATTTTCTAAACGTATCGGCAACCAATGCCAAACTACCAGTTAGCCGGTATCTCACCGATACTATAAGGGTTCCTAAACGCAAGAAAATGCGTTTGCGGGCCCCTATCCCTGGGAAAACTCCTTAAAGCGGGTGATGAGATTTGAACTCACGACATTCACGTTGGCAACGTGACGCTCTACCACTGAGCTACACCCGCGTAATCGTATCTCGTCTCTCGTTGTAAGTTTTGCAATTAATGCCATATTGTCAGATAATTATAGGGGCTATTATCAGCTATGCAAGGGGTTTTTTGCAAAAATTTTGGCGTTTATCCCTGCAGGATGGCCGCTAAGTGATGATAATCATTTGCTAAAAAGCCTGGAATACTTCCTGTCCGCCACATAGGAAACAACTTCCAAAAATCTAAAAAATGAGGTTTTTGGAAAAGATTAGATTGCGGTTATTTTTTATATATATGGTATAATATCAGTTGCCGGCTGGCACCCTTGCTACTCTGCGATGTAGCTCGCTATGTAGCACGAGCAAAGCTGTTTTGGGGTGGCCGCGGCCAATTCTCAATCGGAAATTATAGAACACAAATTGGAGGGATAGAAAATGGCTGCAAAAAATCCGGGACCGCTCAAGAAGTGGATGTACCTGGGCCTGTGTTTGCTGATAGTGCCGACGTTATTTACAACTATATTTACAATTAGCTGTTCAAAAAAGCCTGAGCCTGTTGTAGCTGCGCAGGATACAGAAGCTGACGCGAATCAGGCGCCGTCCGAGCCGAATCAGCAGGTCGAGCCGAATCAGCAGGCCGAGCCGAATCAGCAGGCCGAGCAAGAGCAAAAAGACCCAAACGACAAGAAGCCGCTGCGTCCCGGCCATAAGCATCCGGCTTTTAAAGAGCGCATCGAAGAGCGGGAACAAATGGTCGCCTGGCAAATCCGGGCCAGAGACGTCAAGGACCCCAACGTCCTAAAGGCAATGCGAATCGTACCCCGACACGCCTTTGTTCGGTCCACCGAGCAGCGTTATGCCTACGCAGACCATCCGCTGCCCATCGGCTATGACCAGACTATAAGTCAGCCGTACATTGTGGCATTTATGACTGAGGCTTTACAGTTAAATCCCAATTCCAAAGTGCTCGAAATCGGCACCGGCTCCGGCTATCAGGCCGCAGTCTGCGGCGAGATTGCACAGCAGGTCTATACTATCGAGATTGTCGAAGGGCTTGCAGAGAGGGCGAAAAAGTGCCTGAAAAAGCTCGGCTACCCGAACGTTTTCGTCAGGTTCGGCGATGGATTCTTCGGCTGGCCGGATGTGGCCCCGTTTGACGCCATCATCGGCACGGCCGCCGCCGGGCACATTCCTAAACCGCTGCTCGAACAGCTCAAGCCGGGAGGCAGAATGATATTGCCTTACGGAACTCCCTCGGGCTTCCAGTATCTCGTCTTAATAACAAAGGATAATAAGGGAAATCTTCACAAGAGAAATGTGATGCCCGTCCGATTTGTCCCTATGACCGGCGAGGTGATGAAATCCGAAAAAAAGTCTGAAAAGTAGCTTCTTTGCAAAGAATACGTCAGCAGGTCAAATGCAGTGCAGCGGCGGTGTTGACGCCGGTTTTTGACAGTTCATTGAATCGCTCGACGGCCCTGGCCGTATCAGCCGCCTCCAACCGGATGTCCACTTCCAGAAGAACCTGGCGGGCCTGGTCCGAGATTTTCATCAGACCTGATGCGCCGCAGCCGACTATTAATACGGACGGCTTAGCGGTGATGATAGGCTGCAAATCCTCGGCAGATAACAAATGCCCCCGCTTTCTCCGCCAGTTGGCCTGAACTGTGCCACCGAGGATTAGACAATCGTTGTTGTATGCCGTACCGTCAATAAAGATTTTACCGAATTGATATGAGTCGATATGCATTTCTGCAATCCTTGCCTGAAAAACGTTATCGCCAACAAAGCTGGGATGTACTAAAGGACGATCCACACTGATAAATCAGTGTAACAAGAATATAAAAAGACAGGCAAAAAATCAACCTAAATTATGTCAGCTTAGTTCGTTCGGGTGTATTTACCGTTTGTAGGTGGTTTTTTTTGGGATGTCAAGCTTCCATAAAATAACAAAACGTGAATGCAACTGTACGGAGCACTACTCCATCCAAAAAGACAAAAAGTAACTGTAGTGTAGCCAGTATATCTTGACCTCGCTGCTTTTTTGAGCAAATTTCTGAGAAAAATCAGAAAATTTCCTGGAGGACTGTGATATCTCGATTGATGAGGGGCGTTTACCAGCCAGAAAAACGCTACCCAGCCGCGAACGGTTTATCGAATTGTCTAAAATCAATTGATAACGTGATGATTGTGCCGGTTGAGTACACCGTTTTTTGCCGCCGGACTGCCCTAAAGTTAACTAACTAATTTTTCACTGAACCATTTTAACGATTGCCGATTTACTTATTGTTTTTGGTCAGCTTTTGGCTGCTCTATGTCGAAACCATACATTCCATTCACCATCGCCTTCTAATTTGCGGAGTTCAGTTAAAACTTCTTTAACAGTTTGATAGGCATTAACTACGTTGGCGTCATCCTCTTTTCCCATCTTCTCAAGCACCCTTTCCAACTCCTCAACGTTATCGGGTAAAGGCCCTGATTTGTAGTGAACAAGGCTATTTCTTGCCTTATGTAGTTTTACCAAGTGTTCAAAAGCTTGACCTTCTGTTGGAAAATTTTCCCCTGTAACAAGTTTTGGTATGACTACCCATTTAGAAACTAAACTAAGTTTGTCTAAGTAGTTTTCAGTGTATGTGTCCGAAAAATTGGCTGCAGCATAATCGTATATAAATGCCTCTAAAAAAAGAGCAGCAAAGACAACCGTGCTTGCAGAGTGGTGATGCAATTCTGCAGTAACGTTACTAAACTCGTCCACAGCTTTTTTTGTGACCCCTCTCATCTTAATCCTTTGGAGTTCTGCTTTACTCTTTTGAAAATTTTTGTAGCTCTCCGTGCAAATGTCAAAAAAATCAGAACACTTGGGCGCCCATCTACCTGCTATTATCAAGTCCACCATTTCTCTATACTCCGATAGATCTCTGACAAAGGATTATTTCATCACCACACCCAAGCCGAGCAGTGAGAGTGCAGCTTTAGTCGTCTTTTGTATTCTTGTCTTTTTCCTCTACTGGCTGTTCCTTCGGATTGGCTGCAAGATAATCGTTGATGAAAATATCAACATAATCTCTCAAAGATTCTCTGACGAAGTCTTTGAGATTGCTCAAGCCAACAGTCCCAACATTACCCGTAATCCAAGTTTTAGCAAAGCAAATTTTATTTGGGTCTCTTATCAAAAGGACACGCTCATCTAAACTGAGTGATATGCTATATGCAGCCAATCCAATTTCTTCACGTATCTGTATAGTTAACTTTCGCACTTTTTGGGTTCACATGAAAAACTGTAAAAATAAAAATGGCCTGCCGATGAAATGGGTAATGACAAAACTATTTCATGGAGGCCAATATGAGCACAACTATTCTCACATCGGCATGGGATGCCATAATCTTGAACTTTTCGCCCATCTTTACCCAGCCAACAGCTCACAGCTTTATCAATCTGATTACCGGCTGGATATTGTGCACCAAACGCCGAACCGTCACCGGTATTCTCCCATTTGCAGACCCGAAAAACAAGCGTCCGCACGATGCCTACCATCGACTGTTTCCAAAATCCCGCTGGCTGCCGGCTCACCTGTGGAAACTCCTGGCACAGATGCTCATCGAACTGTTTTATCCTGCCGGTACCGTGTGGATGGACATGGACGATACCATCTTTCACCGTACCGGCCGAAAGGTCGATGGCGCCGGATGGTGGCGAGATGCAATACGCTCGACCGCCTCCTATGTCGTTCATTGCTGGGGACTGAACCTTGTGGTGCTGACCCTGCGGGTGATCCCTCCCTGGGGCGGCGAGCCGCTGGGACTTCCCATCAATATGAGATTGCATCGCAAAAACGGCCCCGGCCTTATAGAACTTGCCCGGCAAATGCTTGCAGAAGTAAAGGACTGGTTTCCAGAAAGGCAGTTTATAATGGGTGCGGACGGCTTTTACGCCACGCTGGCCGGTTGTGGTGCGGCATATACCCACATCATCAGCCGGATGAGACGCGATGCGGCCATTTACGCATTGCCCGAGAAGAAACCCAAACACCAACGTGGTCCCAAACCAAAACGAGGCAGACGGCTGGGAACTCCAACCCAAATAGCCTCTCTGGTAAAATCCTGGCACCGTGTAAAGACTCAGGAACGCGGCAAAACGAAGTATCGTCTGGTGTATGCCACGGTGGTGCTGTGGTACAAAGTTTCTCATACTCCGGTGCTGCTGGTAATCAGCCGCGACCCTGCGGGAAAGGAACAAGACGACTTTTTCTTTACGACCGATCTGAAATTGACGCCGGCCGAGGTCATCGGCGGTTTTGCCGGTCGCTGGAGCATCGAGGATACTTTCAAGAATACCAAACAGTCCCTGGGCAGCGAGGAGCCTCAGACGTGGAAGAGCCAAGGGCCGGAACGTGCGGCGGTGATAAGCCTGTGGCTTTATTCGGTGGTGTGGGCGTGGTATATCCGCTATGGCTATGTCAAAACCAGCCTGCCGATTGTACCGTGGTATCCCGCCAAGACCTGTCCGAGTTTCCGGGATGCGTTGGCCGCGTTGCGGCGGGTGCTGTGGCGGAAGCGAATTATTACAATGTTCGGCAATCATACCGTACCTGCACGAATTATCGAATTCTTTATCAATGCCATAGCTTCGGCAGCATAATCAATTATGAAAAGTGCGAAAGTTCACTGTATATTAACATTTACATAAAGATATGATTTTCCTGGTGTCGATAACAATTCTTCTTCAGAAAGAACCTTGATACTGTTTTGGCGAAGTCTCAACTCCACATCAGTCTGTAATTGTTGCTTTGTTAAGTCATATTTCTCTACCTCCGGGTTAAGGCTTTCAACTAAAACATGGACACCTTGCAGACCCTTCAGAGTATCCTTCTGGTCAACAGGCTTAATAAAAGTAACTTGTGGAGAAGTTTGAGTATCTGTCTTATTCTCAGCAGCCAAAAGCACACTAATACAAATTGCCAATAACACTGCCGTTGTAATCCATATCTTTTTGTTTTTCATAATATCACCTTTCAAAAGAGCTTCTTGCTAATATCAACGCACTATTTTAACAATTGCCTGCCCGATTGCAACCTTCCTTCTGCTTATAAAAATTGGATATTTTTACCAGAATGTGCAACCTATACGCAACTAACCTAAAAAGTTTGTCCTAATAGGCTCGCTTGCACTAAGTTGCGTAAAACCAACGGTGGTTCAGTAAACCGAAGGGAGCAAAGCTGCTTTGATGATTAAGATTTTTCTGGCAAGATAAATGTGCGTTAGTGTATTTTGTCAAGCAGTTAGATTTTGCTTTGAATTGCTTTGACCAGCGGTTCAAACTGCGGCGGTAAGGATTGTAGAAAAACAGTAAGCTCTGTTTTACTTGACGTGAGGGTGATTTTGGCCCCCTTATTGAGAAGATAATTTACTCTATCGAGAGCAAAGGCGACACGCCAATTCCATTTTATAGACGAGGCCTTTTGTGCAACGTCCACCCAGCATCTTATGGCATTGGTTAGCTGACCTTTGTCCATTAGTTGTTCGGCCTGGAGCGTCGAGATGTCCATCTGAAGGATGAGATTGTTTTCCGTTAAAGACTTAATACGCCCGTCAAAAGGTCTAACTGCATCAGAGTATCGGTTTTTGAATTCTGCTCTTAATTTTGCGGTTTCGCTCTTAATTATGCAGATTAGAAGAAATTTGTCTTTTTCATATTGTCGGTGCGTGAAATAAAAAATCAGGCCAATAACGGCGATGGTAAACATCGGAGCAAGATTAAGCGCCCGGTACATTTGGTTTAAAAGGTTCCGATTTTTTTCTTCAAGCAGGCGATTTTTACTCTCCAAAAGAGCGATTTGCTCACGAAGATTGGCAATTGATTGGCGCTCTTCATCGATGATTTGTTTAGATACCTGGCCATTTGGTGCATCATTTGATACGGCTGACGAATCGGAGGCATAAATGTTACAAATCAGGCCCTTCGTCAAACAAAGAATAACAATAGCCGTTAGCGTGTATTTCAGGCGCATAACAAAAACCCTCTTCCATTGCCGGTCTTGCTCAAAGCTGATAAACACCTGATAACGAAATCTATGCTTCTATTCTTTTCAGAAACCTACGAATGATAGCAAACGAACAAACCTTATGCAAGCGCAATTTGCATCCCCTACACAACTAAGGTTATATAAGTGCTCATCTTTCTACTTACAGAGTTTGCTGTTGCGTTTACCATCTTGCATTGAAGATGTAAATATGCTATCAGGATTCATCCGTTGTATCGGATATAGATGGCTATTATGAATCCAAAGAAAACAGGCATATTGGCAATACTGGGAGCCAGTTTAATGTGGTCGCTGGAGCCTGTTTTTGCAAAACTGGCTTATGCGAGCTCGGATTTCCTTCAAACCTCCGCCGTCAGGGCGATAGTAGTTGTTTTAACCGCCCTTTTATACTTTTTTTTCGCAGGAAGAAAAAAGCTTAAGATTACTACAAAGCAGCTCTCAACGATTCTTTATATTGCTATAGCCGGGACGGTATTCGGGGATTTGTTGTACTTTTTTGCCTTAACAAAAATCTCCGTGCTTAATGCTGTCCTGATAGGTCATATACAGCCGATATTTGTTATTTCGATAGGATTCTTTTTCTTAAAAGAAGATAAGCTGGCAAAATTTGATTACATAGGCATATTAACGATGATAATTGCGGCCGTGTTTGTTACAACGCGGACACCGGAAAATTTGTCTATGATAAAATTATGCACTGTCGGAGATATTTATGTGCTGTTGGCAGCAGCGGCCTGGGCAACAACGGCTATATTAACAAGAAAATATCTCAGAGAGCTTAATGCCGGTGTTGTTACCTTTTACAGGTATTTAATTGCATCGGTGATATTTGTTATCTATTTATCACTCAAGTCTTCGCTGGTTCTTTCCAATATCTATCAAGTCCTGGTCGGTGTTGTAGTTGGGGCGGGAACCATACTTTATTATGAAAGCATGAAGCGGATTAAAGCCGCTCAGGTTTGTGCTATGGAGCTTTCAACGCCTTTTTTCGCGGCGTTATTGGGTTTTTTGATTTTAGGAGAGCGGGTTACGGTTATGCAGATTTCAGGTATGGTTCTATTATTTGTCGGAGTTTGTTTTTTATCCAAAAAAGAAGAGGCGTATTTTTAACGTGCTTACTAAAGTAAGGCGGCATTTACCCCTTATTGTATGATAAAAGAAGCGGAGCAGGAGGGATTCGAACCCCCGTCACCCGAAAGGGTGAAACGGTTTTCAAGACCGTCGCCTTCAGCCGCTCGGCCACTGCTCCGGAATCAGCTCATTCTACTGTCTATTAAATAATCAGGTTAGTCGCTCCATTTTGAGCAGATTTTCAACTATCTTATGCGAAAAAGGAGATTTTGCAAGAAATTTCGGCAGAATTGATGCTTCCATCAGCGTTTGAAAAAATTTTTTAATATTTTTTTATTTTTTAGTTGACATTACATAGTTTGTATAACAAAATATGTAAAGCAAGATAAAAGACGGAAGACAGAGGACGGAAGATAATATGTATTTAAGGGGATTTTTTATGAAATTTGAAAGTCAATTATTAAAAGGTATCGCTCCGGTGGTTGTTCTGGAGATTCTTTCTCGCGGGCCGATGTATGGCTACGAGCTGAGCCGGGCCATCGAACAGAGAAGCGGCGACATCCTGACCCTCGGCAAAGGAACGCTGTACCCGCTTCTTTACAACCTGGAAGCGAAGAAGCTCGTTAAGGGCAAATGGGAGAATAACCAGTCCAGCCGAAAGAGAAGATATTACTCCATTACCGGCAAGGGCAAAGGGCAATTGGCAGAGCAAAAGGCCCAGCTCAGGGAGCTGACGGCCGGCCTGAATCTTGTCTTTGGCGGCGCACTCGTGTCAGCCTGATTTGTTTATGCAGTTCCTGTAAAAGCATGAATCTGTATTTAGTCCCCAGCTTTAACTGGGGATTTGTACAACAAAAATACGAACACAAATAAGTGAGGCAGGCATTATGGCAAAGGAAAATAAAAAGAGCGATTCACAAAATCTTCCCCCCTGTGCCGTTGAGTTTATAAGGCAGGTTTTAAAGAAGATGCGTTATCGCCGTAAGGTTCGTCGGGATGTGCAGAGCGAATTAGCAGCGCATTTTGAAGATGAGATGAAAGACTGTAAAACCGATGAGCAAAAAGAGCAGAAAGCGAATCAGCTAATCACCGATTTCGGGGATGTGAAATTGTTAGCTGTTTTATTACGACGCGCCAAAAAACGCTGCCGACCCCTCTGGCGAACAGTAGTTGCACGAACATTTCAAACCATCGGTCTGTTAATTTTATGTTTTATTGTTTACGTGGTCTGGTTCTTGACCGGCAAGCCGGTCATCACCACCGATTACGTTGCCGAGCTTAACAGAATTGTCAGACCGGCAGCCGATGAATCTCTAAATGCAGCTCCGTTTTACCACAAGGCAGTTGACTTGCATAAAGAGTTGTCGGACGACTTTCTTCTTTTCTTTGCTAAAAACCACAAGGCAATCGTTGATGAGGAATTCACGCGGTTTGCAGATTTGGCCGGTGAAATTGATAGAGTGCTTTCAAATAGAAAACTTTGGAAATACCAGGAGAAAAGGCAAGACATCCAGGACGAAGTGTACAGTATATTCTATAAGTTCCTGGAAAAAAAATATAATGAACTAACCGTTGAGCAGAGAAATATCGCCGAAAGATGGCTCCAGGAGCACAACGATGCTCTGGAGCTTGTTATTGAAGGCTCTCGAAGGCCATATTACTGGCAAACCTATGACTCCAAGACGGCCCAAGGCGGAATGAGGAGTGTTCTTTTACCTAATCTTTCTGTTTTTCGCAATCTGGTTCGTTCTTTGCGTTGGCGTGCATGGCTTCGTGCCGAACAAGGCAGATATCAAGATGCTTTTGACGATATGAAATCCTGTTACCGCCTCGGCCAGCATCTCAGAGGGGATAATTTCTTTATTGAACAGCTTGTGGGAATTGCTATTGAAGCATTATCTGTTCGAACTGTTCGGGAAATTGTAGCCGGTTATGAAATTGACTCGACGGTATTGGCGGACTTTCAGCGCGACTTTGAGCAAATTATCGCTGATGAGAACTTCGCGATAAGTCTCAAGGCCGAGAAATTGTGTATATATGACGAGATACAACGGTGCTTTACTTCTGACAGGATAGGCAAAGGGCATTTGTATATACCAAGATTCAGAAAAATAAGCGATATGGCCAGCAATTATGAAGAGGCAGGGGTCGAACCTTTTATTTTGGATTTGGTGTATTCGGTGCCGTATCTTTTCGGGCATCCGAACAAAGAGGAAACTTTAACATCAGTGAATGAACTTTATGATTATTATGAGAAGTTATCCCTGAAAACTGCTGCACAGATACACGCGGACAGCGACGCCATAGACGATAAGTTAAACAAACTTTCCATCGACAATATCTTAATAGGCATACTTACTCCGGCTATCAAAAGGATATTTGAAATAAGCAATCGGCTTCCTGTTGATGTTGGAGCTTCTTTGACAATAATTGCAATATTAAGATACAATGGCGATACTGGCCGGTATCCACAGAATTTGAGTCAACTGGTTACTGCCGGTTATCTTAAGCAATTGCCGATGGACTCTTTCAGTGATAAGCCGCTGGCTTACAGAAAAACGGAAGATAATTTCATCCTCTACAGCGTAGGGCCTAATTTTACCGATGATGGTGGGGTATCTGGTAAGGACAGCAAAGGCCAATTTAAACAATGGATGGACAAAGGTGATACGGTCTTCTGGCCTGTGCCAAAATCTGATATGGAACAATAACTATATTCCGTATAAAATGGAAAGTGAGAACGAAACAAAAAGAGAGTTTGCCCGGCTGCCGGCCTGTGCGACAGAATACATAAGGCGGGTCTTAAAAAAGATGCGTTATCGTCGCAAGGTTAGACAGGATGTGCAGGCTGAATTAGCAGCGCATTTTGAGGATGAGCTGAAAGACTGTAAAACCGATGAGCAAAAAGAGCAGAGAGCAAATCAGCTAATCACTAAGTTCGGCGATGTGAAGCTGTTAGCTGTTCTATTACGACGCGCCAAGAAACGCTGTCGGCCCCTCTGGCGAACAGCTCTTGTCCGCAGCTTTCAGGCATTAGGAATCATCTTTCTATACCTGCTCTTATGTGCCAGCCCGTTGATGATAGGCAAGCCCACCATAAGTGTAAATTATGTTGATTGGCTGAACGAATTTGTTAGGCAAGGTAGAGATGAGGTTGATAATGCAAGGCCTTACTATGAAAAAGCTATTGAGCTTTATGTAGAAATGCCGGACTGGCTCACTAAAAGCACTGCAAAATGGCCGACAGATTTTAACGATGTGCAGCTACAGTCCTTAGTCTCATGGCTCGAAGATAATCGAAAGTCTCTTGAAACGCTCAGAATGGCTGCACAGCGCCCTTACTATTGGAGTCCTTATCAAAAAAGCGGTGAGGCTGAGTTAATGGTGACTCTTATGCCGAGCGTTATGAAAACCTTGCCGGGCTACAAAAATTTAGCGCGTGCTATGCGATGGCAGATTCAATATGAGGCATACAATGGAGACATTGACACCGCATTGAGCGACTCCGTTGCTCTGATGAAATTTGGCGGTCATTTACAGGGACACGGTTTGTTGATTGAGCAGTTAGTAGGCGTTGCGATTGAGGGTCTCGCCAATTATGAGACTTTTACGTTGTTGGACAGAGTTGCGGTGCCGGCAGATGTTTTGAAAAGAGCTCAGGAAGAGCTGGACAAGCAGTTCGGCAGGCAAGAGCCGGTTTTCTCTATGGAATCGGAAAAAGTTTTCTGGTATGACCAGATTCAACGGACTTTTACCGATGATGGGCAGGGTGGCGGTCGTCTCTTAGTGCGCGGCCTTCCCTATGTGTTCACCAATGATTGGAAGGACAACCTGTGGAGGTTTGTTAGTTTCAGCTATCCAGACAGGAAGGATGCTGTGACGAAAATCGACAAATATTTTATGAAGGCTGATGAGCTATTTGCTTTATCGCCACGGGATTTGCAAAATGAAGGTATCGATGCGAATGAATGGGCCGAAGCTCTTCAACTAAGTTTCATGCTTAAGATGCAAGGGCCCGCGCACTATAGAGTAGGCCAGATCGCCTGGCGAATGAAAACAGGCAGAGAGGCCTTACTGACGGTTCTGGCAGTCGAGCGATATGAAAAAGAGAAGGGCCGGTATCCGGCCAGTCTGGATGAGCTGGTTTCAGCAGATTATTTGAAGAAATTGCCAATGGATCCATATAGTGACGGCCCGCTTGTTTATAGAAATACAGAGAGTGGATTTTTACTGTACAGCTTCGGTACAAATCTCACAGACGATGGTGGTGAATTGGGCCTCAGCAGCAGAGGCACACCCAGGATGTATATGGACAATGGCGATTGGGTCTTCTGGCCTATGCCAGAATCGCAAATTAAGAAATAACGGCGGTTATGAATAATACAGAAAGCGGAAAACTGATACTCGGTACTTCATGCTCGATACTCGATTCTTCCGCCTTCGCTTAAGCTACGGCTGACGAGGAACACTTGCTACTCGATGATTATCAAGCTCGATTTTCCAAACCAGGATTGGGGGGAAGTCCTTGAAATTACATTTCACAGCGCATATCATGTTCTGTACAGTTATTTGAAACCGTGATGACGCCGAAGCTTAATTACCAATAATATTTTTTACAGGAGGTGACTATGGATTCTGGAAGATGTCCTTTACATTGTGACGCCGATCAGAGGTGCACGCGACGTGATTTTCTGCGCGATTCTTCGGTATTGCTCGCCGGGCCGGCACTACTGAGCGGTTGCACATCGCTGCGGCAGCAGAACATGGCAACCAGGCCGATACGTCCTTGCGGCCCGGCGTCGAAGTACGTCCCGACTGTCAAGGCTGCATTCGTGCGACGAAAAGAGGAATACGGGATGCGCTGGCCCGGGGCCGTCTACGATGGACAGGCGGCACTAAAAATGTACAGCGATAAAATGACAAGTACGGCTAAGAAGCTCGGAGCCAAGCTTTCTCTTCGCAGCGAACCTATCTACAGTCTCACCGAGGCTGAAAGCTGGATTGCAGAAGCTCAGAAAGAAAATGTAGATGGGCTGACGCTGGTCATGCTCGACCGCCAGGAGCACTCCTGGCCGAGTGCCCAGAAAGCTGCTAACAGTAACATTCCATCGATTATTTTTTCGCCGCTGGGCACGTCCTTTACCACCAACACAATCGATCTGGCCGAGACTCCCGGCTGTATGGTTTATTCAACGAACGATTTCAGTCAGGCTGCTTACGGGATGAAGATGCTCTGTGCAGCGGCCAAGATGCGCCGAACGCGCTGTGTTGTGATAAGAGGTCGGGAGCGCTCCGAAGCGACCCTTGCGGATACGGGCATTACAATGCGAGTCGTGCCGGCGACGACATTTATCGAGCAGTACAACCAGACTGCTGATAGCAAAGACATTCTGGCGATGGCCGATGATTATATTCGCCGGGCGCGCAGGGTTACAGGGGCAACCCGCCAGGACGTTATCAACGGCGTCAAGAGCTATTACGTAGCCGGTAAGATTCTCGAAAACGAGCAGGCAGATGCAATAACGATGGATTGCCTCGGTGCCCTCGGCGAAATTAAAGTTAGTCTGCCGTGCATCGCCTGGTCTCGGATGAACGATGACGGCATACCCGCAGCCTGCGAGGCCGATTACGGTGCGGTGGCCTCGCATATTATCGTGCAGTACTTGTTCGACCGTCCGGGATTTCAGCAGGACCCTGTGGCCGATACTGCCGACAATTCAATAATTGGTGCACACTGTTCGTGCCCTACAAAGCTCAATGGTTTTAGCTATGGGCCGGAACCGTTTGACCTTATGCACCACCACGGCAACCGGGATGCGGTGCCGCGCACGCTTTGGCGGAAAGGCCAGCGGGTTACGAGTATCGACCTGCTGCCGGTCAGTGAGGAACAGAACCGCAAAACACAGGTGTTGATTTCAGCCGGTACGGTCATCGAGAATATGAACGTGCCGCCCAGCGGCGGATGCGTCGTATCGGTCAAGGTCAAATTCGACGGCGAGCAGGAAGTGCTGAGCTTTCCCGGCTTTCACCAGATATTCTTTTACGGCGACCACAAAGACCAGATGAAAGATTTCTGCCGGTCATGCAAGTTCGACGCTCAGGTTGTCTGATAACACTGCCAACGGAATTTGCAGTGAACTCAAAAATTGCGTTTGATACCAATTACAGTGAAAAATTGCCGAAAGAATTGCATATTATACTCATAGAGAACCTGGATTTCTGCTTTCGCAGGAATGACAAGCTCAGGCAACTCGCCGCGATGCGTCGCAGCGAGTCGGCAATCATTAACTAAATTTGGTATGAATAAGGCGTTTATGGAGAAGAACCGAGAATGAATCACACTTTTGGTCTGCGGTGTTTTTCTATCATTTTTTCTTACACTTCTTTTTTGCCTGCGCTGCCGAACCCCGGCTTGCGCGCAAATAAAAGCCGAGCAAGCTTTGTTTGCTTGCCCGGACTGAATGCGACTAAAGAGTTTTTCGCAAAAGGAATTTTTATGTGCCTTGGTTTATAGTTCGCTGGGCTTTGCGCATACGTCGGCGGTTCTTTTCTGAGGGCTTTTCGTAATAGGCCATTCTCTTCATGTCCCTGATTAGCCCCTCTTTTTCGCACAGCTTCTTAAAACGCCGTATCATTTGCTGTACAGATTCGCCTGCCCGCGATTTAACTTTCAGCATACAAAAACAAACCTTTCCTGTGCTTCTTGTATCAAAAACAGCAACAAAAAAACAATATACTTAATTCGTCAAAAATTGTTCGTTGCATAACTTTAAAGCACATCTTCCACTTTATCAAGCCAAAAAATGTCAGCCGACGGTTTTTGCATAAAAATATCATTTTTGCACGATAAAATTACGAAATTCGGGCAAAAAAACCGTAAATTTACCAAATTTTTGGGATTTTCTGAGAAATATAGGCAAAAAATATGTTAAAATACACTTGCAATTACCTGCCTCCGCAGGCACAGGTTTGGAGGTATATCGTAGTTGGAGAAATTGCGTCAGACTCTGAGAGTCAGAAAAGAACAGGCGATTCTGGTCGCCGCCGTTATTCACGCCCCAAATGGGCCGGACGATTTGGCTGAGCTTACAGCCTTAGCTGAAAGTGCCGGCGCCGTTGTCGTGGACAAATTTCAGCAGAAAATCCGCACAATAAATCCTTCAACCTACATAGGCAAGGGCAAAGCAGAGCAGCTTGCCGGCAGGGTCAAGCGTTTCAAAGCCGACGTTGTGATATTTGATAACAACCTCTCGCCCGGCCAAATTCGTGAGCTTGAGAAGATTACCGCAGCTAAAGTGCTCGACCGCAGCGAGCTGATTCTGGACATATTCGCCACGAGAGCCAAGACCAAGCAGGCCAAGCTCCAGGTCGAATTGGCCCAGCTGGAATATACATATCCTCGATTGGCCCGGATGTGGTCACACTTAGACAGCGTAGCGGGGGCGGGCGGAGCAACCGCCGCAGGTACTGTGGGCGGTATAGGAACAAGAGGCCCGGGCGAACAGCAGCTGGAAATCGACCGGCGATTAGTCAGCAAGCGAATCACCGACCTAAAACGCGAGCTTGCAAATATCGACGAGCGCAGGATTCGCGAGATTAACGGACGCAGAGGACTGTTCAAAATCTGCATCGTCGGCTATACTAATGCGGGCAAAAGCACACTCCTGAACACACTTACCGATGCGGGGGTCTTAGTTGAGGACAGACTCTTTGCAACGCTGGACACGCGAACAAGAAAATGGACACCTGCCAGAGGCGCCGAGGTGCTCATAAGCGATACGGTTGGTTTCGTGAAAAATTTGCCGCATCAATTAGTCGCCTCGTTCAAGGCAACGCTCGAAGAGGCCATCAATGCCGATTTGCTCCTGCACATTGTCGATGTGGCCAGTCCTGATGCGCTGCAGCAAATCGAATCTGTAAACAACGTTCTGGCAGAGATTGGATGTGCCCAAAGACCGATTTTGGAAGTGTTCAATAAAGTTGATATTGTCAGAAAAATCAGCCAGCTTGAGATGCTGCAAACGCTCTATCCCGATGCGGTTTGTATATCAGCCAAAACCGGCTACGGCCTTGAGAAATTAAACGAAGCGGTCGCTATCAAATACAGAGGCACTGAGCTTCTGCTTCGTGTTACCAGCAGCCAATCGAACGGCAAGGTCCAGAGTTTCCTGCGCGCACGAGGCCGAATCTTAAAGGAGCAGTACCAGGACAGCTCCGTTCTTATTGACGCCCAGCTCGGCCGAAACCAGCTCCCCGACCTAAAACGCCTCCACCCCGAAACCATCGAAATCATAGATGCGTGAAGTGAGAAGCGTGAATCGTGAAATGTATTTCATGACTTGCAGTTCGTCCATCTTGCCTATTATTTTATTTCACCTTAACAATCAACAGCAAGAAAAACGCTTATACGTAAAGCGCGTACGCGCTTTACGTATTGCCATACGTGAACACAGGATGAAATTTACATAGTTTCACCGAGAAGCAAGGCCTGAGTATTTGTACGCGCTTTACGTACGTGACATCAAAAACAA
>Ga0315296_10000136_pt1 | contig 69850 bp, 69 predicted proteins | sample YL17G14_18_MG_FD_203921 | JGI IMG/M metagenome (GOLD analysis project Ga0315296, IMG submission 203921) | Sediment microbial communities from Yellowstone Lake, YNP, Wyoming, USA - YL17G14_18 | ecosystem: Environmental > Aquatic > Freshwater > Lake > Sediment | place: USA: Wyoming | collected... | reverse complement strand
CGCAATTCAGAACGGTTATGCAGAAAACTGACAGTTTCCTGGGTCTGGCTTTGTTCCACGCTGGAGCAGACATACCAGTGATACTTGGAATATTCTCGAACCTCTAGCGAGAAGTACAAGTAGTAGCGCTGCCCTTCTACCTAAACCAATTCAGCCAGAGACATTCAAGAAGTTATTATTACTGTTTCTAAGGGGAAGTTAATAACATCTGGACACGAAACACGCGCGAAGTATTACAGCCGCTCGGGAAGTAGTCGTTGCCACTTAACGCTTCAGAGTCAACAACAACTAGGCAAAAATTCCACAATGGCTCTCAGACTGGCCAGAACGGATGCCCCAGGAAGGAATAGGACTCTAAACTCAAGCCGAAGCGACCAAGACTTCCTCCTCTCGCTCTGGCTCAGCCTTGGACAATGACTCTTTCTCAGGCAGTCCAGGCAAGATCGGAGGTTCCTCAACCCGTCTCAGCTGTTCGACCCGTCTTCTGCGTATCTCTTCCTCAGCCGCCGTCACAAGCTGCTCCACTTCTCTTCGCCTGAAAGTAATTGAATACAAATGCACACCAATAGCCGCCACAATATTGAACCAACCCAACACAAACGCAACACGGATCATATTCGAATAAGACACATAACTAGAACTCAACTGAAGGCTATAACTCAAAAGCTCACCGTCAACAATCCGGTCCACCTGAAGCAGACATATCATTGAAACCAGCGAAGAAGCAGCCATGGCAACAACAACCCACGAAACAGGGCTATCACCAGTAGGTCTCGTAACACATCACCCTCGAACCTAATTCACATTGGCCCCGCAGACGATTAGCATTGCGTCTCCACAATATGAACCCAAAATAAGAATCAATAAGAAACAAACGTATCAGCAGACGCTTAAACAGATTATTTGTTTAGGAGTTGAACACGTTCCAAACACGTTTATTAAGTCGCACGATATACCATAGCCTCTTCAAATCACCAAAGGCCGAAAAACAATGAAAACCAAAACAGCAACCACCAAAACAATCAGGCTGGATGTAGAACCAGAGCCCAAAGAAACAGGCGAAGAGCCCCTCATCGAAGCTGAATTCCCAGAGTCACCAGATGCCTTGGAAAAACCCAGTATGGGGCAGAGAAAGGAAGAAGCCTCAAAACCAATCTACCTAATCAGATATGAATGAAATACGCACACTGACTCCGGTTGGGCTCCACATTTCTCGGCATTCCACAAGGTCACGCATACTTCAAAAGAATGCTCGTTGGTGCCGAGGGCCGGGTTTGAACCGGCGACAACCCGGTCTTCAGCCGGGTGCTCTCCCAGGCTGAGCTACCTCGGCGTAGCGCAACGTGTTATCAACATCAATACACGGCTGTTTTTAAGGTTTCTCGACAAACTAGCATTTTGTGTACGTGTGTCGATAGATTTTTCTACCTATGTCAATATCGAATATACTTGAGAAAAAGGTGACGGCCAGCCGCGAATGCTGCCGTAAGAGGCTTAAGAGCGCCAACTGGTGCTGATGGGCTCAGTAATAGGTAAAATCTTCCGTAGAGCGGGCCACTCGCCCTCATCTCCCCCTGTGAGCCCGAGGGGCCTCTTGCTCGGAGGTTCATCTCCGCCTTTGACGCGGCCTTGCGGAAACAGCCACGCGGCAAATCATTTTGATATGTGGAGGGTCTACTCCCTTCTCTCTCTTGGAATCATAGTTCAATCATGCTTTATCTTCTTTGTGGAAGTAAGTTCTAGAAGACTCAACACCATCTTTCTGGTGGGTCGGGCAGGATTTGGACCTGCGACCTTCGCCAGTCTAGGGAAATCAAAACTAGGTTTGATCATTGAATGTCAAGGAGCAATGGAGAAACGCATTATCGATGATTGTTTCATAAGGCATAAATCTTGATTACAATGATCTTATAGAATGTATGCGTTGCTGTGCCTATTCGTTTTGGGTGAGAACTTGGCGAAAGGGGAGAAACGCGGTAAGTTCGGTCTTTATTTTGAGATTCTCTCGGTGTTGAACAATGATTCGCACAAGGGAGAGAGGCTGAGTTCTACTGCAGTTGCGCGTAGAGTGAATATGGCGTATGACAGATTTCAGAGACATTTAGGTCATCTTGTTAAGCTTGGTTTCGTTGAGAATCATGACAGACTTGTTTTGACCGAGAAGGGACTGGAATATCTTGAAGAGTATCGCAGGTTCCACAGTTTTCTGTCGCGCGTAGGGCTTATTGAGCGCTGAGGAATTTCGTGTTAGAGCTGTTGGTTGTCTGTTGTGCTAATGGAATACTTGATGCACTTCCAGATTGGAATCTGTGTGGAGAATTCATACTCTCTTAAGGTGCACATATCTTATATTCGCAAGAATCCTATTTTCGATTACGTATTATAACCTATAGGAGAGAAAGAAGAACAAATGATGAAGAATAGAGTATGCATACTGTTGATTACGGCTTTAATGCTTTCAGTGTTTGCAGCGCTCCCAATTCCAGTCCATGCTCCAATTGCACACACGGACATTTACAAAAGCGACACAACTGATCAGTGGTGGGCGGGAGCCAACTCAGGTCACAAAGATGCTTCCAATTACATCGTTCCGCCAAGCGGTGCCGTATGGAGCCCAGCCGTCTTCTGTTGGGAGCATTCATCGTGGAATACGCTGCTGAACCCGGCTGCTTACAAGAACCGGCTGTTGTCTCTACCACCGTATCAAAGCGAGCCAGCTGCGGACTGGATATGGAAGCGATATCAAGTAACACTTGCTGAATCTTACACTGGCGACATCGTCTTCTTCAAGAAACAAATCAACATCCCAGCGGACGCTACTGGCATTACCGCTGACCTTCTAATAATGACCGCTGACAACGCCTACTACTTCTACGTGAACCCCCTGACTGACTGGAGTGGGATTCCAAACGGAAAGGCAGGTTTCGTGAACCCGTACGGTCCGACCAATTTCTACTACATTGCAAACGGAAATAATGCTAGCGGAGGCGGAACAGGCAGCGTTAATTTTGAGACTCTTGGAAACCTGTATCCGAAAGATGCTACCATTTCAACGGCGGTAGGCGAGTGGTCATCTATTGAATCTTGGAACATCGCGGGTCTTCTAACCACGGGCCAAAACTGGCTGCAAATAGTCGCCATCAACGAACACGCTCCCCCAGAAACTCCAGCGCAAAATCCTGCGGGCTTGATTTACAAGGTGATAATAAGCTATCAGACACCAATATACTACGACCTAACTGTTCAAACAGATCCCAGCGGTCTAACTCCAGCGCCGACACCGGCTAGCGCTTCCTATGCAGAAGGCACATCAGTCACCGAAACAGCTTACGACGTCTCCGGATACGTATTCCGTTATTGGGATCTTGACGGCGTGACTCAAACTATGTATGTCAAAACTGTCACCGTTACTATGAATTCAGACCACACAGTTACAGCCCATTACTGGCCAGAACTCGGTTTCGAAACCTTCATGACTGACAGCAGTTTCTGTCTGATTGACGGATTCGACACCGTTTGGACACCGCAAAGCATGAAGAAGGATACGTTTAAGCTGGCTTCCACCAACCCTGGTCAATTCATGCATAACATAGTAATAGAAAATACATGGCCAGACACAATAGACACACTAACAGTTGACTACGATATCGATCCAGACTTCATACTTAAAGGCGCAGATCCAATACAAGTGCACACAGGCTACGGAAAGACCGGAACACGAATAGACGCTACAGTGACCTATGGTCAAACAGGCACAATAACAATAACTAACATAGCCGAGGACGCAAAGCTGTACGTAACCCTTCACTTGGAATATGGACCTGCAAGAGACTACTTCTCCAAGGCAGAAATGGATAATTGGAAGACTGATCATGAACCAAACATCTTCACAGCAGGCTACACTGCAACCTCAGATAGCTTTACTGCCACAGGCACATCGACAATAACACTGCCAGATCCACTGATCATACTCGCAGTAGAAGAACAGTAAGTACCCCCTAAACCTACGAGCGCGCGCTCTACCACCTTCCTCCTTTTTTCTTTAAGTTTCTCAACACCAAGCGGCGTGTAGCAAACATGACTCGCGTAAATATCAAACCTAAGAGAATCCCAAACAATGCGAAGGGCTGTTCCATAATGGATAAATCCATTGAACAAGCAACTATTTCCTAGATAGAACGAGAGGAGAACACAGGTCGTGAAAGGAAAAACACTTTTTCGAACAATATCGTTGCTACTCCTAGTCACAATCGCCAGTTCAGCTTTCTACGTTCAAACAGCTGATGCAGATTCAACAATCTACATCAGACCCGACGGATCTGTTGATCCATCTGGAGCACCCATTCAACGCGTTGGAAGCACTTACATCTTCACTGCGAACATCAACGACCGGCTTGTCATCGAAAGAGACAACATATCGCTGGATGGAAACAATTTCAAACTCCAAGGTGCTGGAATAGGCTACGGAGTTTTCGTAAACAGCAGAAACAACATAACGATAAAAAACATCTACATCACCAGGTTCAAATATGGCATATACGTGAAACTCTCAACAAACTGCAGCATAGACGGCAACGGCTTAGTTTACAACGAATTGGGCGGAGTGTGGGTAGAACAATCCAGCAACAGCAACATAACAAATAATGCCATTGTAAAAAACTACGCTGGGGTTCTATTAACTTGGTCCAACAACACCAACACTGTCGCCAGCAACTCGCTGCGAAACAATCAAGCAGGCATTTGGTTGATAGTGTCAGGCGACAACATCATCAGAGATAACACCATCGCAAACAGCAGTATAGGGGGTATCTATCTAGACAGGTCTAACCGCACTCTCATTTACCATAACAATCTAATTGGAAATATACCGCAAGCAGAGGTCCCAGACTCAACAAGCACTTGGGACAACGGCTACCCTTCAGGCGGCAACTACTGGAGTGATTACACAGGAACTGACACTAACAGCGACGGAATAGGCGACACATCATACGTTATCGACGCCAGCAATACGGACAGATACCCCCTCATGCAGTTGCAGGGAACTCACGATGTCGCCGTAACCAACATTACCATGTCCAAAACAGTGATTGGCAAAGGATACACGGCAAACATAACCGTATCATTCAAGAACGAAGGCGATCTAACTCAAATCCTCAACACAACTACATTTGCGAACGTAACAATCATTAGAAATGAGACGTTCTGCAGACGCGCGGGACAATCTGTCCTCCTGACAATCATCTGGAATACAACGACCTGGGCTAAGGGAACCTATGAAATATCTGCTTCAACTGAACGCATAGCAGGCGAAACGAATCCACAAGCCTCTGACAACCTATTCATATTTGGCTTGGTTAAAGTCACAGTCCCGGGAGACGTTGACGGTGATCGAGACATCGACATCTACGACATAGTCACAATAGCTTCAATCTACGGCTCCAAGCTGAATGAACCAATGTTCAAACCAAACGCCGACGTAGACTCAGACAACAGAATAAGCATATACGACGTAGTAATCGCAGCTTCACGTTACGGATACTCGGAATAGCAGCTTACTAGTTCCGAGGATACGTGCGAGCCTTCGGGTGGTGCAGGAAACAGAAGTATAGTGTGGATTCATTACTTGCCACAAAAGAAAGCAACCACCTAAAGCCCGAGCTGAAAGGCGTATAGATTATTCATACTCTCCTAAGGTGCATACTATTTATATTCGCATGTTACAAGTTCTTAATGTATCTCTCTGGAGAGAGGAGAAATCTGAGTGACAAAGAATAAGATACGAGTCATGTTGCTCGTCTCAGTACTGCTAACTAGTTTAGGCATCGCCATTCGGCCAGCAGCAGCCGAGTCAACAATCGTCAAAGTTGACCCAGCGCTAAGAGAATACTACTTGAACGCTGTCGGCACAGAGTTCACGACTAGCGTCAAGATAGTGAACGCTACAAACCTCTACGGCTTCGACATATCGTTCAAGTGGAACACGACCGTTCTAGACTATGTGAGTCATTCTGTTCGCGTTCCTAGGAACACTTATCCCGACGGCGTTCTCTGGAACCCAATATTGGAACTGGAGAACAAGCTCAACCAGACAACTGGAACCTATTCGATTGCTTACACTTCTATGTCTCCCGCAGCTGCATTCAATGGAACAGGCACCGTGTTTACGATGACATTCAGTGTGAAGTATCATCCAGTGCAGCCGGAGCCAAACGCAGTCGTCACCTTGGAGCTTTTCAGCACTGAGCTAGCAGCATTTGGCGGAGGTAGCATACCTCACACTGCTGAAAACGGCATCGTGAAACTATATGCGCTTCCACCATTCAGCACAATATTGTATGTGTCACATGCAGGAGAAAAGGACAAGAGATTTTTCCGCAAGTCACAAGGCACCGTATTCACAGTTGACGTAGGAGTCGACAACGTCACAGACCTGTACGCGTTCGCAATTAACCTATACTACAACACAACGCTTCTAGATGTAGTGAGCGTTACTGAGGGGCCGTTCCTCCAATCCCGAGGATCTACCTACGTAGTCAAGGACGATATGAATGACACAGAAGGACATGTTCGATATGCTCTGTCGCTTCTAAGCGTCTCATCAGGCGCTAATGGAAGTGGAACACTCTTCTCAGTAACGTTCAGAGCCACTACTGCAACATTAGGCGCTTCGAATCTCACCCTGCAAGACACTGACCTCGGAGACTACAACGGTGACCCAATTGATCATGCCATAATGAATGGTTCCATCGAAGTATTACTAGTAGAAGTGATACAATGGACATCTGACGGACACATTTTCGAGACGGCCAGCAGCTCACAGATAACAGGCTTCGCATACAACGATACCACAAAGATGGTAAACCTCACGTTGACAGGACCGCCAGATATCGCTGGCTACACTGACCTCACCATTCCAAGAACCGCTATGAATCTCACTGTAAACGAAATGTTCACGATTCTATTCAACGGCACAGCGAGAAACCATACGAGAACTGGAAACGGCACCCACTATTTCCTATACTTCACCTATCCTCATAGCACGTACGAAGTAAGCATACTTCAGACGTTGATGGGCGACTTGAACGGCGACAGAATGGTCAGCATGCAAGACATCGTCACGACCTGTGTTGCCTTCGATTCCACACCAAGCCTAAGCCACTGGAATCCTGTAGCCGACCTAAAGCCAAACAACAAAATCGACATCTACGACGTAATCCTAGTTACACGCAACTATGACAAAACATGGACGCCGCCATAAGCCGGCTGATAACAACCATTTCCATTCAAGCCTCGACTAAGATACTCGTTTTCTATTATGGAAAACACTGGACAACAAAAAACATCAAAAGGGAAAGATAGCAACACAGACTACAGGAGAGACAGATACATTTTGCAGGTGTCAAGGCGAAGCACTTGGCTTACCGTTCTGCTGATCATATTGATCGTAAACTCGATCGGAAGCTCCTTTATCAGCGATAAACCAACAGCGTCTGCTGCTGAGACAACGGTTGTCAAAGTTGAGCCCGCGCTCCTAGAGTATCATGATTACGCTGTCGGTCAAGAATTCACAGTCGCCGTGAAAATTGCCAACGTAACAGATCTCTACGGCTTCAACATAAGACTCAGGTGGAATGCAACTGTCCTGGACTACGCAAGCCACTCTATTCATGTACCTAGGAACACCTTTGCCGATGGTGTCCTCTGGAACCCGACCATGCAACTTGCTAACACCTCAAGCCCAACAGATGGAACCTATTGGATTGCCTACAGTTCAATGTCCCCTGCACCCTCCTTCAATGGCTCAGGCACAGTCTTCACTATAAAGTTCAGAATCAAATACCATCCAAGAGAGCCTGCGTCCACGGTCATCACGAAGCTGGAGCTCTATGTAACAGAACTCGCAGCATTTGGCGGAGGTGAAATACCTCATACTAGAGAACATGGCTCATTAATACTCTATGCCATTCCATTGGCGAAGGTTAAGGTAAACCCTGAAACTACAGAATACACGTTAAACGCAACAGGCCAGCAGTTCACAGCTACCGTCAAGATCAACGTCGTGAAGAATCTCTACCATTTCGGCATACTGTTCACATGGAACACCACATTACTTGAATATGTCAGCCACTCTGCCAGCGTTCCCAAAGACACCTATCCTGAAGGAGTATTATGGAGTCCAGTCCTTCCAGTAGCCGACGAAATCAACATAGTTGACGGAACATACCACATTGCCTATAGCTCTCTTGATCCTGCGCCTTCGTTCAATGGTTCCGGGACAATTTTTACCGTAACCTTTCGAGTAAGATATCATCCCGAAGAGCCAGAACCAACTGCTATAACAAAGTTGAAGCTGCTTGAAGCTGAATTATTCGAAGCTGACTATACCGAGATACTCCACACAAAAGAAGATGGCACAGTAATACTACGTCAGATACCCAAAAGTAAGCTTGTTGTTGAGCCCTCTTTCATCGAGTTTGGAAATTCCAGTGGAGACGAGATTCCCATACCCGGGACTCAATTCTCGGTGGCTGTGAAAATCCACAATGTAACGAATCTTTATGGTTTCGATCTAAAGCTTAGATGGAACACAACGTATTTTCAATATGTTAGCCGCTCTGTTCGCGTTCCCAAGAATACTTATGTTGACGGCGTACTCTGGAACCCGGTCTTGACTCTAGCAGACTCAGTCGACCCAGCAACTGGAATCTATTGGATTGCCTGTAGCTCTCTTGATCCTGCGCCTTCGTTCAATGGTTCTGGCACAATTTTCACCATGATCTTCCAAGTCACAAAACAGGCCTATGACTTTGAGACAGGGACACCTGCAATAGAACCAGTGGATGTTATGCTTGACTTTAGCTCCGCGGAATTCGCTGAGAGAGGCGGCAAACCAATGACACTAAACATCAAAACTGCCACTGTCCGAATATGGGAACGTTCATTTCAGTTGCCTCCCAACCCAGCACTGAAAGTCATGCCAGTAAACATTGAAAAACTGCCACTCAACAGTAACTTTGACATAAGTATATGGATAATAGGTCTAAACTCATCCTACGACATTGCCAGTTTCAACATCACCTTGAACTACAACTCTACACTCATAGAGGCAACCAGCCTTACGAAAGGCGCATGGCCAGAAAGCTACGCTCAAGACATAACTGAAATCATGAAACTAGTAGACAATGCAATTGGAAAGGTCACCTACGCCCTCGAACTAGTTCCCCCAAGAAAGCCAGACCCGCCAACAACAGGCATATTGTTCACAGTCTCATTCCGCGTCATATACGAATCATCGCAGTACCCGCCACCATCAACCGAACTCGCATTGAGTCCAACCAACATCACAGATAGAGTCTTTGGGCATATAATGCACATCAAAGAGAACGGCACATACACAGCCAACAGACCGCCTCCAAAAGCCAAGTTCACGTGGTCTCCCAGCAGCTACTTCCTGCCCATTGGACAACCGATAACCTTCAACGCGTCAGAGAGCTATCACCCTTTACACGGCAGTATAAAGTCATACCAATGGGACTTTGGAGACGGCACAAGAGAAGAAACAACCACACCAATTACGTCTCACACATATTCAGCACAGGGAACCGTGACTATAGTTCTAAACGTAACCGACTATGGCGACTTTTGGGACACAACGAGCGCAACACTTTACATAGTTGAGCCCCCGCCGAGACCGGATATCGTTGCTGAACCGACATTGAACAAGTTTGGACCCTACCCTCCGCAGGTAGTTGGGCAACCGTTCAACATCAGCATCTATATAGGAAACCTAAACACCGCATGGTCCGTATACTACGCAAGATTCTCCTTGAACTACAACACCACACTGATGGACATAATGGGCGACCAAGAAAACGTGACAATATCACATTTGTGGAAAGGGCCAAACAACATCGTGATTACACGCTCCCAAGAAGCAACTGGCAAGCTAACATGCACCTTAGAAAATCCCACCGTAATCCCAAGTGGAAAAGAACTCCTCATAACGATCAGGTTTACCATCAAGCATCAGGGAACGTATCCCACTGCTGACACGAGCCTGATTACCTTGAGCGATATTGGCCTAACTGGCTCTCTGGGAGAAGTACCTGTGGAACAGCTGGTCCACGCACAAATAGTGATAAGAGGCTTGACCTCGCCTTTAAAGGCGAGTTTCACTTTTTCCCCCGCTTCTCCAAAAGTCAATGACCCCGTAACTCTCAACGCTTCAGACTCAACTCCAGAAGCCCGCATCGCTAATTACACGTGGAATTTCGGCGACAACAGCATCACCACTGTAACTGGTCCAACGATAACCCATCAGTTCTTGGCGAGCAGGATCTACAACGTGACTTTGACTGTGACTGACATTGAGGGATTAAGCAACGCGAATTGGGAAACAATCACTGTTGAACCTCGCGACGCCTTGATGGACATTACTCCATACCTGATAGCGGCAGCTGCAATAGTGATCTTATCAGGCGTGGGAGTATATCTCATTAGGACCAGAAGGGGCAAAAAGAGTCCTAAACAACTTAAGGGCAAATCCCTTTCGACATGAATTCGATAATATGCTGCACGCGATGAGACGCATCGAGCCCCGAAAAGGTGTCAGATATCAATATTCATCTATGGAGAACTCAGTTTATATGCACGTCAAAAGACACAGTATTATGGCTGTGCAGACCGCTGCGCAGCTGAAGGGAAAGGAGAAGCTTGAGGAAAAGCATTAGCATAATACTAGTGACCTTTCTCGTCTTCGCATTCATTCTGAGCGTAAGTGTCGACATTGATCCCACAGGCGCGAGTTCTTCGATTGTCAGAGTAGATCCAGCACTCGTAGAGTATGCTGAAAACGCTGTGGGCGAAGAGTTTACAGTCGCCGTGAAAATTGTTGACGTCACAAATCTTTATGGTTTTGACATAAGACTTCTGTGGAACACCACATTTCTAGATCATGTAAGTCATACTGTCCGCGTACCGAAGGATAGCCACAGCGACGGTGTTCTTTGGGAACCATTCCTCGAAGTGAAAAACGAGGTGAACGTAACCGATGGAACTTATTGGGTTGCTTTTTCTTCAATGCATCCGGCCCCATCCTTTAACGGAAGCGGAACCGCATTCACGATAACGTTCCGAGTGATATACCATCCAATGGAACCAGAGCCAACCGCCAACATTCAGCTGGAGCTCTACTCAACCGATCTTGTAGACAGAGGAGCAAACAAAATAACTCACACTCCACAACACGGCACAGTAATACTGTATGCGATAGCGATGCACACTAGGATGTACATCGACCCAAAAAAGAAAACAAGTGATGTTTCAGGCTTATACCAGTCTCAACCAAGCACTGCCACAGCCACGGGTTTAGCCCAACCTTACTATTTCCATAGCGAGACAACAACCATTAGTGGTACAGAATACTTTCTGCTAGTGCCGAGAAGTGCGGATTCAGACGGAATGAACCTAGTTGCTGATATGGGAGCAGTGGGCAAGGTTCTATGGGGAAAAGCTGTCTTCCCACTTGAAGGTGTAGCCTCCATCTCAGCTGCTTCATGGATGTTCTACTATCGCACTTGGTATGATGCCTCTCCATCAGGAGGTACTGCATATGTAGTCGTGGACATTTTGGTGAGGAAAAGTGATGGTACAATTAGAACAACAATAGCGACCAGCGTGGCAAAATCAACTGCCTTGTCAACGTCAGCAATAACTCGCTCAGGCACCTATACATTCGCAGGTTTATCGGTTGTTGACCAGACAGACTATTTCGAAGTCGATTACTTCCTTAATGTTACTGTTGCGGCAAGCAAGAATGCTTACTTAAGAATCGAAGATACATCTCTGGCTATCACTTCTCAAACACGCTTGGCCAATCCCGTCATGATCCCTTATGCAGTTAATCTTGGCAATGCTTACGACAGCGACTATTCTACCTATGCAGCTTTCTTGACCAACACCGACGGAACAGTCGACTTCAAAACCTTCAACACCACGTTTCCTGGAACTAATATTGCTCAAGTTGACCTAAAGATAAAACAACAAGCCTTCAGAGTGGCAGGAGGCAACGACAGATTCCGAATAATCCAGACTGTTTCACCCAGCACCGCTTATAGGACCTTGCTGGACTGGACAACCTCTGATTCTGAAATTTCTCTCGACACTTACACGTGGTCAAACATAACCGAACTGAACGATGGCGTCTGGAGCTGGGATGACATCTCAAACATCGTAGTGAAGTTCGAGAGCGACGTAGTCGACACGGGGGAGAACCGAGAGATCAGAATATACGAAGTTTGGGCAACGGTTTATGACAAGCCATTCACAGTAAACTTGAGAGCGGAACTAGTCGAAGACCTTTATGCATGGAATGCAACAATCACCTGGAACCCTACAATCATAGATATTACAGGCTTGTCTGAAGGCACTTTTCTAACTGGACCTGAAGGAACGGTTTTTACATACACGATTAACCGTGCAACTGGATACGCCAACTTGAGCGAAGAAATCGTAGGCGGATATCAAGGAGTAAGCGGAGCTGGGATACTTGCCAGACTGACTTTCAAGGTGCTCAGAGAAGGTAAAAGCAGCATCGCGCTTTCTGAAACGCATTTCCTGAACAGCGCACTTGAACCTTTAGAACATGCTGCCGAAAGCGGAAGTTTCAGTACTCCCTCATATCACGACATAGCCATAGCCGATGTGATCCCAGGTAAAAATGAAGTCTATCAAGAGGAAGCACTTCTTCTTAACGTTGTAGTTAGGAATAAAGGAACATACACTGAATCCTTCACAGTCTACTGCTATGCCAATTCGACGCTCATAGATTCAGAAACAATCACGGATCTGGTCGGCGAAGCAGAAATCGTATTGCCCCTAGATTGGAATACCTTAGACTTCACGCGAGGCAACTACATTCTAGAAGCGACAACGAGCACAGTGGAAGGAGACTATGATACATCCAACAACGCCTTCACCTACAGCGCTGTTAGAGTGAAGCTGCAGGGCGACATAAATGACAACGGAAAAGTCGACGTAAACGACATATTCCTACTGGGAGAAGCCTTTGGAAGCACAGGAGGACCGCCGCCAAGCGCAAGTTGGAACTCAGATGCTGACCTGAACGGGGACAACAGTGTCAACTCGCTTGACTTATCCGAACTGAGCGACAGCTACGGAAAAAATGCTTGACTTGAAGCATGAACAACACAAATGCCTTATTCTATGGTGGGCCGGGCAGGATTTGGACCTGCGACCTCCGCCGTGTGAGGGCGACGTCCTAACCAGGCTAGACTACCGGCCCATTTACTGACGAATCAAACATTCCATATTGGAAGACGCAAAATAAAGATTATTATGCAATTGGCATGGTCGAAGAAGGCGCTAAGCCATTATCTCCTTCTTCTTTTGGAATTTCTCTTCCTGCAGAGCCACAACAAGCTTGATGATGACACTATAGCGTGATTTGTCATCAACACGCATAAGGGGAAAGCCGCAGGATGTTGAATTACTTCACGATTTCTCGTTTCTTCCAGCGCAAGTTCTTACTGTGACACTTACGGCATTTGACCGCAGACCCAGCATTTCGCACTCCACATTCACGACAGATCTTCATGTACAATCTGTGCTGCTGTGCAAGGGCCTTCTTAAAGGGGTCAGTAATCGGCATAGCCTCGCCATCTCGCAAACTGCTTAGGTTTCACACGCCACACCAACAAATAACCTTTTCCATGAGCTGTGTCCCCATTGCTTAGGAGTTGTTCAATCCGTCTTCAGCAATATTCCAAACGATTGACAGGCACTTCTTTCTGCTGCCTTATACGGCACGTAATGAGTTTCTGCGGGGAGCCAACGACACGTCCATTCTTGATTATTAGATCCAGCTTGTTACAACACAACTCGTAAAGATGTAACTACGATAAGGAAACAACACTTCTGAGCCGTCCTCTCTGTACGTGGCTATCATATCGCAAAGCACATAAAGAACAAAGGTAGAACGAAGACACTCTCAAAGGAGAAGAGAAAAATGCCATCAGACCTCGGAAAAATAGCTATTGCAGAAGCCAGAAAAAACGGCGCTTCTTACGCTGATATCAGAATCGGAGAAGTTCTAGACGAACACCTCACAGTGAAGAAAGGCGTTTTGGACGAAGTTAGTCTTCTGCAGACCAGCGGCTTCGGTGTAAGAGTCATTGCCAAAGGCGCATGGGGATTCGCCGGCTCAACAGATCTGACGAAGAAAACTATCGTCGAAACAACCAAGAAAACCATCAGGATAGCTTCAGCAAGCAGTAAAGTAAAGAGAAAAGAAGCCAAACTGACACGTGCGAAGGGTCAAAAAGGCAGATACTCCACACCTATGAAAAAAGACCCCTTCAAAATCCCTCTAGAGGAAAAAATAGAGATCCTGCTGAGCGCTGATAAGGTCATAGCAGAACAATCCAATCTAATAAAGTCCTCATCAGCGTTTTTCAGAGCATTCCGCGAAAACAAGTTCTTCATGAGCACCGAGGACGCGGAGATCAAGCAGCAGATCACATGGTGCGGCGGCGGACTGCAAGCTATCGGAGTGAAAGATGGAGACGTACAGCGAAGATCGTATCCCTCGTCATTTCGTGGCAACGTTAGCACAAGAGGCTATGAGTTTTTCGAATCGCTTGCCTTGGCAGAACACGCAAGAAACTTGGGTCAAGAAGTGGTTAAACTGCTAGACGCAGAAAAATGCCCATCCACAGAAACCGACCTTATACTCACAGGAGATCAGCTGGCACTTCAAATCCACGAAAGCTGCGGTCACCCAACAGAACTTGACAGAGCATTGGGTACAGAAGCGGATTACGCAGGCACAAGCTTCCTCACACCGGATAAGCTGAGGAAGCAGAAGTACGGATCAAAGAATGTGAACATCGTCGCCGACGCCACAGTGCCTGGAGGACTAGGAACCTTTGGCTACGACGACGAAGGGACTCCAGCCAAACAAGTGTACCTGATTAAGCAGGGCTTGTTTGTTGGATACCAAACCTCCCGTGAAACCGCCGCTGAACTAGGACTGAAAGACAGTAGCGGAGGCATGAGAGCTCAGTCTCCGTTGGCGTTGCCCATAATCCGTATGACCAACATCAACCTTCTTCCAGGAGACTGGAAAGCCGAAGAAATCATCGGTGACACCAAGAACGGAATTCTGATGCAGATCAACAAATCATGGAGCATCGACGACAGAAGGTTGAATTTCCAATTTGGCACCGAAATCGCATGGGAGATCAAGAATGGCAGCAAAGAGAGAATTCTGAAAAACCCAACATACACCGGTCTGACTCCAATATTTTGGGGTTCCTGCGACGCCGTAAGCAAAGACGACTGGAAAATGATGGGCACCCCCAACTGCGGCAAAGGGGTTCCAGGACAAGCTATGTACGTGGGACATGGCTGTAGCACTGCTAGGTTCAGAAAGACAAGGGTAGGTTTGATCTGATAGAGCGGTGAAAAAAATGACAACAAATCGATTGCTGAATCTTGCGGAAAAGACAGTTAAGCTGGCTTTGAAGGAAGGAGCAGACCAAGCGCAAGCAACCTCGTTTATTCTCAACACAGAGCTAACGCGTTTTGCCAATTCCCAGATTCATCAGAACGTGGCATCCAAGAACGGAGGCATAATGATAAAGGTGATAACAAAAAAGAAGATCGGAACCTTGCGCGCTAACACTCTTGAAGAAAAGGCGGTAGGGGATTCAGTGAGACATGCGATGAAAATCGCTAAGGTGACACCTGCCAACAAGGATTTCAGAAGTCTACCAGAGCCGAAGAAGTGGGTTCCAATCAAAGGCGCATTCGATCCAAGGACAGATGCGTGCAGCCCTGACTATCGGGCTCAGAAGGTGAAAGAAGTGATTAGCGCCGCCCATTCTAGGTCGAAGATTGTGAAGGCTGTTGCTGGGTCTTTCTCCACAGGTTCGGCATCGTTCGCGATCTCGAATTCTCTTGGGGTTTCAGGGTGGGCGCAGGTTTCATTAGCGTCAATTAACGTAGCCGTGATCTCGGAGACAGCTGGAAGCCAGGGATTTGGCTCAGATGAACAATACTCTAGGTTCGTAAAAGAGATTGACCACATTCGAGCAGCCGAACAGGCTTCCGAGAAATCCGTGAATAGTGTAAAACCGATTAAGTTGGCGCCTGGCGAATATGAGGTTGTTCTGTCTCCAAGGGCAGTGAGTACGCTTGTAGCTTTTCTAGGTTTCATGGGTTTTTCAGCAACAACTTACCAAGACGGAGAATCCTTCGTAAAATACCACTTGAATGAACAGGCTTTCGACAAGAAGCTGACCATCAAAGACGATGCCAGAGCCCCTCTGACCCTTTTTGCGACACCTATTGATGGAGAAGGGGTTCCTAAGAAAGCGGTAACGCTAATCGACAACGGAGTAGTTTCCGAGAAAAGCATTTGCTACGATTCATTCACTGCAGGGAAAGAGAAAGGAAAAAGCAGCACCGGCCACGCCCTTCCACCGATCATGGCGTTCTTCGGTCCAAGCAGACCAGCTCCCATCAATATGATAGCAGGCCCTGGCAACGCCTCAATCGAAGAAATGGTTGACGACACCAAGCATGGAATATACATTACCAGATTCCACTACACCAACCCAGTCAATCCTACTAGAGCCATACTCACAGGTCTAACTCGAGATGGAACTTTCCTCATCGAAAATGGCGAAATCACCAAGCCAATAATGAACCTACGTTACACAGACAGCATGCTTTCAGCCCTGAAAAACATACCATTAGTGGGCAAAGAACTGCAGCTAATCAGCAACACTACAGTGCCAGCAATGAAGCTTAGGCAACTAAGATTCACAGGAGTAACCGAATACTAGAACCTCCCTCCTTTTTTCTAACTCGAAAACCGCTTGTCACAAAAAGCCCTTTGATAAGCTCGCTCAGGACTAACTCCGTTTCTCTTCTGTAGTTGATAATCCGAGGTCAATAACTGTTCCATGCGTACAATATGCTACCGTCCATAGCCAAGGCAACCATGAAGCATACTCTTAATGTGTCACCTTCTGATTGCGGAAACCTTATTTCTAAAAGCTCTGTCTGATGAAAGACATTGCCTAAGCTGCCTAATCAAAGAGGATTGTCGGGATGCAGCACAGAGTCGATTTCAAATCCCTTCCTTGGGTCTCCCCAGCCAATGGCATTCGGCAGAAAGTCTACAAGGCTGGCCGCCGGCAACTCAGACTAGTAGAATACTCAAAAGATATGCCGCCGCACTGGTGTGAAAAAGGTCACATCGGATACGTTCTGGATGGAAAAATGGAAATAAGATTCGAGAATGAAGTTCATGTGTATTCGGCGGGAGACGGCGTCTTTATACCAAGCGGGCAAGAGCACAGACATTCCGCGAAGATGCTTACGGATACGGCCACTGTAATCTTTGTGGAAGACGTTTAGCCACATAGCACTCTGCGACATTTCTTGTCAATATCTAAATCAGACTTCTTTCAGGCTTCTAACGCGAGCTACTACAAACGCATAGCCTAGCCCCACAGCAAGGTCAGAGTCCTACCCCTATAGACTTAGCTTGAGACGTCTATTCTGTTCTCATTACTTCTGCTATAGATGAGTATTCAGAAGCAGTTGAACATGCAAGCACACAGCGTTCAACCTCTCTTTGAACCCTGCTATTCCCTCAAGTCAAAAGAGTGTGACTAAAGCTGACTGCATTTTCCTTATCTACAAGCGCATTCTTTCTTCGTGAATCCAATCATAAAACGGAGCTCTCCAATATGATGCGGGGGGTGGGATTTGAACCCACGAACCCCTGCGGGATAGCCGCCTCAGGGCTACGCCTTTGGCCATGCTTGGCAACCCCCGCCTATCGCTTGTGCTCATCATCTTTGTGTTGTTTCAATTAAAGGTTGCTTGCGCTATTCTAAGCTCAGACTAGGCGGAAGTCCTCCTTTATCGTGGTTAACACCAAGTGAGTGTTGGATCTTTCCACGTAAGGCATCGACAGCAAACGCTTGGCAAAAGCACTTAAGTCCTCTCGACTCTTGAACTTGGCTACAACAAAAGCGTCGGTCAAGCCTGTTACATCGTAGACAGCGCAGACATTGGGTATGCGAGCTATTTCGTTCTCCATCTCTAGTAGCCGTCCTTTCGAAACTGTTATCTCTATAAGCGCCGTCAGCATGTAGCCCAGTTTCTCATGATCAACCACAGCTGAGTAGCCTCTGACAACACCTTCCTTCTCCATCTTCTTCATCCGAGTCAGCACTGTGCCGATAGAAACCCCGGACTTCTTGGAAATCTGCCGCGAAGAAAGCCTAGCATCAGACACAAGCGATTTCAAGATCTTAACATCTGTCTCATCCATAGTCATCCATCAGTCACCTCCCCTGAACATTTGTCCAAAAAAAGGGCATCCAACCTCACCTTTATGCTGGAAATCACAGGGAATATTTATATTTTGTCAAGAAATAAGTCTTTCCATTAAAGCTGTTTCAGAGAGGAGATCCAATTGAACGGTGAAGAATTCAAGACAAGAGAAAGCATGAGCCTCTGCATGTCGCTGGTAAAACACGCCGACTACATAATGCTGCACTTCGTAGACCTAGCAGGCGCACTTAAAGGCAGAACGGTTCCAGCGCAAGAAGCAGAGTCAGTCTTAACGGATGGCGTCGGCTTCGACGGCTCGTCAATTCCAGGCTACATGAGCATCCAAGAAAGCGACATGGTGATGAAACCAGACATCTCGACGTTCGCGGTTCTGCCACGCTACTTCTACGACAAAGCCGTAGTCAGCTTTCTCTGCGACATCCTCAAACCAGACGGCAAGCATTTCGAAGACGACTCAAGACGCCTATGTAAGAGGAAAATCGATGAAGTCAGAAGCGCTGGCTACGAACCTACAGCAGCAGCCGAGCTTGAATTCTACTTATTTGAGAAAAGCACAAGCCGTGGCCTTCGGTCAGTTGAACACCGAATAAAAGAAAACCCAAGGTACTTTGACATAGCGCCAAACAGAGACATCACCGAACCATACCGTATGGACTTGTGCGATACCTTGTCATCAATGGGCATAGTTGTCGAACGCCAGCATCACGAAGTAGGCTCGGCGCAAAACGAAATCACATTCCAATACTCCAATCCTTTAACCACAGCAGACAATGTAATCCGGTACAAACTCGCAGCCAAGGCAGTCGCCGACAAGAAATACAACTGGACAGCCACGTTCATGCCCAAGCCATTATTCGGCAAAGCAGGCAACGGCATGCACGTACACCTAGGCTTATTCTCAACCAAAAACGGGACAAACCTATTCTTTGATCCAGAAGGATACGCCTGCTTGTCCCAAACCTGCCGATACTTCATCGGCGGCCTGCTTGAACACGCAAGAGCGTTGTCTGCAATAGTGGCCCCGACTGTCAACAGCTACAGAAGGCTAGTGCCAGGATACGAAGCACCAGTCTACTTAGCGTGGAGCGGAAAAAACCGATCAGCCCTTATCAGAGTGCCGGAATATTTCCCGGGTAGAGAGAACGAGGCACGCATAGAGTACAGAAGTCCAGACCCATTATGCAACCCCTATCTGACATACGCCGTTCTGTTGGAAGCAGGCATTGAAGGAATAAGAAAGAGAACCGACCCAGGAGATCCAGTTGAAGAAAACGTTTACCACCTAACAGAATCGCGGCGAAGACAACTGGGAATAAAGACCCTTCCAGCATCGCTCAAAGAGGCACTAGACGAGTGGAACAACGACGACATATGCATCAGAGCAATAGGCAAAGAAAACGCCGAGAAATACCAGCGACTAAAGATGACAGAATGGCAAGAATATCAATCCTCAGTGCGACCTGCAAACACACGAAAAGTCACTAAATGGGAAGTTGAAAAATACCTGCTGGCTTGAGAGAATTCGGAGACAATGAAACTTAATAAAAGGAAGAAGACAAAAAGGTATAAAACCTCTTTCTATGTAGTCGTTTAGACTCCTCGAATTCAAAGGATTGCTCAAAATGAAGCATGATGCCATTCTAGTTCTTGATTTCGGCGGCCAATACTGCCATCTGATAGGCAGAAGAGTACGCGAACAAGGCGTCTATTCAGAAATCGTGCAGCACGACATTACCCCAGCAGAAATCAAAGCTCTCGATGAGAAATTCAATGTCAAAGGCTTGATTCTATCCGGAGGGCCAGACAGCGTCTATGCGAAAGACCCACCGAGATGCGACCCAGCCATATTTGAATCCAAACTGCCCATCTTGGGCTTATGTTATGGACACCAGTTAATCGCGCATTTGGCTGGCGGAGAAGTTGAGCCCGCTTCTCAAAAGGAGTATGGCATCGCAACCGTCATAATCGAACGCCCACTCGGCGTGCTCAAAGGCCTGAACAAAAGAGAACGGGTCTGGATGAGCCATGGTGACACAGTCTTCAAGGCACCCCCAGATTATGAAGTACTAGCACATACAGAGAACACAACTGTCGCCGCGTTTGGCAACGAGTCAAAGATGATCTATGGTCTCCAATGGCACCCAGAAGTAGTCCACACCGAACACGGCACTCAAATGCTGCGCAACTTCCTTTTCGAAGTGTGCACATGTGAACCTAACTGGCAAATGGAGGACTTCGCCAAAAAAGCCGTGAAAGAGATAAAACACTCTGTCAATCAGGGTAAAGCAATAGTGGCACTGAGCGGCGGCATCGACTCCAGCATAGCAACAGCCCTGACGGCGAAAGCGCTTGGAAAAAACCTAACGGCTGTTTTCGTTGACCATGGCTTCATGCGTGAAGGCGAGCCCGAATTCGTTGAACGCATTTTTGGAAATATAGGCATTAACTTCGTCTCGGTTAACGCATCTGAACAGTTTCTGCAGAAGTTGAAAGGCGTCTCTGACCCTGAGGAGAAAAGAAGGATTATTGGCAGGGAGTTCGTTCGCGTGTTCGAAGCTCAAGCAAAAAAGGTGGGCGCCGAATACCTCATCCAAGGAACAATTTATCCAGACCGCATTGAATCGGGTTTCCGCAAGTTCTCCGACAAAATAAAAACACATCACAATGTAGCTGGATTACCCTCAAAAATGGACTTCAAAGGCGTTGTCGAGCCCCTGCGCGATCTCTACAAAGACGAGGTAAGAAAGCTTGCGGAAAGTCTGGGTCTATCGAAAGAAATCGTTTGGCGGCAGCCCTTTCCAGGTCCAGGCTTGGCTGTTCGAGCCACGGGCGAAGTAACAAAAGAGAAAATCGAAATTCTGCGCAAAGCTGACAAGATAGTAACGGACGAAATCGAAAATGCCGGATTGAAAGACAAGCTATGGCAATACTTCGCTGTCCTAATCGACACAAAGTCGACTGGTGTGAAAGGCGACGCTAGGGCTTATGGCTACTCGATTGTGGTCAGGGCTGTTGAAAGCCGTGAAGCCATGACAGCTAGCTTTGCAGAAATCCCATATGATGTTCTTGAGAGGATTTCAACCAGAATCACTAACGAAATATCACAGATTGTGAGAGTGGTTTACGACATAACACACAAGCCGCCAGCTACAATAGAATGGGAATAACACCCGACAATCTATGGACAATCATTTGTGGAAAGAAGTCTGTCGACGCGCATCTCATAAGGCTTTTAATGGACGATGCCGAAGATAACCAACATCCAAGACCGGGGACTGCCTCGTGAAAGCTGTAATAATCGCTGGCGGCTTCGGCACCCGACTCCGCCCATTGAGCTGCACTCGGCCAAAGCATTTGTTTCCGATAGGGGGCAAACCCCTCTTAGATTGGACACTGGAGCGATTGACAAAAAAAGGCGTAAACGAGGTAATCTTCGCGGTCAACTATTTGTCTGAAGCTTTTGTCAAACACTACGGAAAATCTGCCTACAACATGAACATCAGCTATTGCCATGAGTCCAGACCTCTAGGAACAGGCGGATGCGTCAAAAACGCCGAAGACCTGATCGGACACGACAAGTCATTCCTTCTTTTAAATGGAGACATTTTGTCAAAACTGGACTACAGCAAACTCGTAGCTCAACACGTGAAAAATGGCGGCACAGCAACGATGGCATTACACCGAGTACGTGACCCATCACGCTATGGTGTTGCTGAACTGGCTGAAAAAAACCGCATAGAACGCTTTGTCGAAAAACCTACGCGAGCAAAAGCGTCCAGCAACTTGATCAACGCAGGCGTTTACGCCCTGAGCCCAGAAATCTTCAAGTGCATACCGGCTGGAAGACGTGTTTCCATCGAACGTGAGATCTTTCCAACGCTAGCTCGAGACGGAAAACTGTTTGGATACAGATTTGGAGGGCAGTGGATTGACATCGGCGAGCCATCTGATTTCATGAAAGGCAACCGACTGCTACTTGATTCTGAATTCCCGAACAGTCATATCGCAAAATCTGCTGATGTTCACGAGGGAGCGCAAGTCACCAATCCTGTTACGGTTGGCGAGCACACAAGAATCGGAGACAGATCGAAAATAGGTCCACATGTGAGCCTGAGCGACAACGTTGACGTTGGAAAAGGCGTACACATGCAGAACTCAGTAGTCTTTCCAGGAGCCGTCGTCTCAGATTCATCGTCTGTTGAAGGCACAATCATTGGGGAAGAAGCTTTCATCGGGAAACAGGTGAAAATAGGCACCAGATGCCTCATAGGCGATCATGTAGTGGTTAGCGACGGTGTGAAGTTGACTAAGGGCGTGACAGTATGTCCCTACAAAGAAATCACTGAAAGCATTCGAACAGCAAAACGCCTCATGTAACGACTACTCTTAGATCTTCTCAACGCTTAATAACAGTGTGGTCTTATCACTGAAACAAGAGCAGCCCGCGAAGGCGTCGCCCATGAAGGTGTTCATTGACATACTCACGCCGAAGCAGTGCATGCTATTCGCTAAGTTGTCAGAACGTCTGCGGAAGGACGGGCATCAAGTCACCGAAGTCACTAGGGCGTATCGAGAAGTCAACCAGTTGCTCAAAATCAAGGGCATACCAGCTAAGGTTGTGGGGAAACATGGCGGAGCCAGCCTTCAAGACAAGCTAGAAGCAAGCGCACAACGCACGTTTAAGCTAGCTTCACTTCTTGGTGAACTGCAACCGGATGTGGCTGTTTCCTTCGCATCGCCCGAAACCTCGCGAGTAGCATTTGGCTTGGGACTCCCGCATATCTGCTTAAACGATTCACCACACTCCGAAGCAGTGGCACGCCTCACAGCTCCACTCGCTACATTGTTACTCACTCCAAAATTCATACCGAAGACTGCTTGGATCAGATTCGGCATCCAGCCAAACCGAATAATCCAATACAATGCATTAGACCCATGGGCGTGGCTCAAAGACTTCAAACCAGACAAGAAAGTGCTAAACCAACTGGGCCTAAACGCTTCCAAGCCCATCGTTGTATTTCGAGCAGAAGAGTCGTTTGCCAGCTATCTTCTTGGAAAAGCTCCTGAAACTACAGTGTGGACGTCGTTGCTTGAAAGCCTTTTGAAGTCGAACTGCGACTTCCAAGCCGTGATCATACCCCGATATGACGCTCAAATCGCTCAACTGACAGAAAGATTCGAAAACCGTGCGATCATCTGCAAGTCCGCGATTGATGCTCCAAGCCTGTTGGCATACTCGTCAGTTTTTGTTGGAGCAGGAGGAACAATGACAGCTGAAGCAGCTCTGCTCGGCATACCAACATTCTCCTGTTATCCAGGCAAGCCTTCACTCATCGAAAAGTATCTGGTAAAGAAGCAATTGGTTATTCGAGAACCACAGTGGAGGGCACTTGAAGCCAAGGTCTTGAAGACCCTTAGAAACATTGACAGCGCAACGAAAACGCAGGCGGCAAGGGCGAAAGAACTAACCGACAGTTTTGAAGACCCAATTGAAGCCGTTATGAAAGCAATCAAAAAAGCCTCCTAGGATCAGCTTTTCAGCGCTTTCGAAACCGTTATACAATGGCTACTTAGATACTATACGAAAACCAGTCCAAACGGTGACACAATGGCTACGTCCGCAACCGAATCATCAACTCTGAAACTCGAAGCCAAAGACCTAGACACCTCGGAGAAACGCGGAAAATACATAATTTGTGTTGTTGGGTGCGGACGCATAGGTTTACCAACAGCGTGCGCCTTTGCTGAAACAGGATTTCAGGTCATTGGCGTAGACGCTGACCCAAGCGTGGTAAGCGTTATAAAAAAAGGCAAGGCGCCCTTCGTTGAAACCGGTCTAGGCCCACTTGTCAAGAAGCATGTAAAGAGCGGACGTTTAAGGGTTACCAGCGACACCCAGAAGGCAGCATCGCAAAGCGACATAATCGTTGTAGTCGTTGCCACTGTGGTTGATGAAAAGAAGAAACCCAACTATTCATACGTCGAGAAAGCCTGCAAAGATGTTGGCATGGGATTGCGGCGAGGCTCCCTCACCATTCTCGCCAGTACTGTTGGTCTATGCATCACTGAAACGTTGGTAAAAGACACGCTGGAAAATGCTTCAGGTTTGAAAGCCGGGAAGGATTTCGGGTTGGCAAACAGCCCAACCAGAGCGGCGCCTGGTCGCATACTGCAGGATCTAGGAACGTATCCGCGTATCGTAGGCGCAATAAATGAAGAGAGTTTCAAGGTCGCGAATCTGATTCTGGGAACAATTAGCAAAGGAAGGATCGTCAAAGTTCGCGATTTACGAACTGCAGAAGCTGTCAAGCTTTTTGAAAACGTGTATCGAGATGTCTGCTTGGCTTTGTCCAACGATTTAGGTCTGCTTTGTGAAAAGGCAAAGGTGGATTACTTGGAGGCCCAAGCTGCCGCTAACACACAACCATATTGCCACTTACTACGTTCAGGGATTGTAGGAGGTCACATACCCAAAGATCCTTATTTGCTTCTGGAAGAGGCTGAGAACGCCGGCGCTAAACTCAGCTTGGTAGCTTTAGCTAGAAAGGTCAATGACGGAATGCCTGAACACGCGGTTCACTTGGCGCGTGATGCTTTGAGCAGATGCCAGAAGCCGTTTAGAAGGGCAAAGATTGCATTGTTAGGCGTTTCATATTCACCCAACACTAAAGAGCACCGCGGAAGCGCAATAAGCTTACTGGTCAAGATGTTTACTGACAAGGGTGCGATTGTTCGCGTGTTCGATCCGCTCTACACGTACAAAGAGTTGAAAGACTTGGGATATCCTGCTGAGAAAACTTTGGCGAAAACTGTTGAGGGAACAGATTGTATAGTGATTGTCGTTGGGCATAATCGCTTCAAACGATTGAACTTGAGGAAACTGAAGGTGCTCATGACTAAAAGCGGGGCGATAGTTGACATGGGGCATGTAATCGAACCTAAAGAAGCTGAGAAGGCGGGCTTCGTTTATCGAGGCGTCGGCAGAGGAGTGTGGACCAAATGAGAAAACTGGGAGTGGCAGTTATTGGCGCTGGATTCTGGGGACGAAATCATGCTCGCAACCTGAGAGAATTGAATGAGACCCATTTGGTCGGCGTGTGCGACACAGACGAAGCCAAAGCCAAAGCTGTGGCAGATCTGTTTGGAATCGACGCTTATACTGACAGCAGCATGATGCTGAAGAGACGAGACGTTGAAGCTGTGACCATCTGTACATGGTCAACGAATCTGGCAGCGGAAGCAACAAAGGCGCTGAAAGCTGGAAAACACGTGCTAGTTGAGAAACCGATGGCAAACAATGTTCAAGAAGCGAGAAAGATAATCGAGCTGGCGAAGAGGCAACATCGTTACCTGATGGTTGGTTTCTTGATGCGATTCATCCCAGGCGTGCAGCGAATCAAGCAGGCTGTCGAGAAAGGTGAAATCGGCAGCGTAGTTTACGCCACGGCTCGACGAGTTTCTCAGTGGCCAGAACGCATTGGCGACATGGGCGTCGTGAAAGACTTGGCCATACACGACATAGACATTACGCGATTTCTTTTTAACGATGAGCCAGTTGAAGTATACGCCAAAGCTGGCAATTTCCGCCACAAGAAGTTCGAGGATCACGCTCAGATTTTGGTTACATTCAAAGGCAAGAAGACTGCTTTCATTGAGGCTAACTGGCTTACGCCTTACAAGATCAGGAAGTTAACCGTGACTGGAAGCGAAGCCATAATGACATTGGACTATATTACACAGGAGATAACCTTGGAAACTGCCGGACAGACTTTGGCGCCTAGGTACGAAGTCAAAGAACCCCTCAAGCTGGAACTTCAGCACTTTGCAAACAGCATCATGGACGACAAAGAGCCCGTGACAACAGGTACGGACGGCTTAAAAGCCCTACAAGTAGCTGAAGCTGCTTTGAAATCCTCGGGTACCGGCAGAGCCATAAAACTAAAACCTTTGCAGACATCAATCTAGAAAGACTAGATCGATCTGATCGGGTTAACATTACGCTTCTTCGCCTCGCAGCTACTGCAAAAGGGGTTTTTCTGTTCTAGGCGAGATCATGGATTACTGTCTTGTTTTCTTGACCTATTTTCCCATGTTGAACGGCTTGCCTTCTGTGACCGTTTTTTTCGGAAACTTATCTCTCCATTTCTTCATGAATGGGATCTCGTCTTTTTCCTCTCTGAGTTCGTCTGGCAGCATCTCGGGGATTTCGTCTCTTATCGGATACCAGCGATTGCACTTGGGGCAGACAATGACGCCTTCAACTATTTCGTCCTTTTCTTCAAAAACGTGCAGTTCCAATGGATAGTATTTGTCTATTGGGCAGGCCAGGATATCCATCAACTTGCGCTTGATCTCACGACCCTCCGACTGTACTCTCGATTTAGCAAGGGAACAATAAAAGACTTGTCAAGGCTACTGGGTCTTTATGCGCTTCACAATTGGTGGTCTGATTTTCTTCAATACGCGGTAGCCACAGTAGGTGCATTTGATTCCGCCGCCGCGAAGCTCAAGCTCCTCAGATGAAACCACAGCACCGCATTTCACGCATTCATATGCTATGCCATGTTCGCCTTTTTCTTTGCTTAGATCAGCCATTGGTCCATCACTCTGCTAACGTCTTACTTTCCAAACGGTTACAAGTGCGTGGATGCCTGATGCTGTAATCACAGTAGATATCCCTTGTTGGGACCAGTAGATGAGTTCGAAGTGCACTGGCTCGTTCGCTGTTATTGATGTGACCCTCTGTTTCTTCGCCCATTGCATCATCTTGAACATAGTAGTGTTCTGGCCAAGAGGGTTGTCAATGAGTTCATCTGAATCAGGTTGACCACGCGTGCCAGTATCTGTTTTGTCGCTCCAGTCTCTTCCCAAAGTGAAGTTGCCGTAGCGTTGATTGGCGGTCAAGTTTCTCTCGGCTATGTTCGCCATCCATCGCCACTTGCTTTCCTCTCCGTAACCAACGTCGTTGCCTTGACCGTCGAATGTGAAGAACGCCACAACATAATCAACTCTAGATGAGGATCCACGGCTTTCGCCCATCTTATTGAATCGGTCTATTACTTCTAGTGCCCCATCCTCATTAGACATAAACATCAAACCCACCTGCTCTATCTGGGTTGTGTTCCAAGTTGCGTTGTCGACAAGCGATCTTCTGTCAGCAATAGTTGTGATCCAATAGCCATAGTCCCACCAACTGGCAACAACAGCGTCAGCTGGCAGATTGTACCGCATCCAATTCAAAGCATCAAACCAATCGGGAACGGTCTGGTCAGGTTTTACCGGTAGGCTTGCAGCCGCTATTGTGACAGGCACATATGCTTGTTCCAGAACTCTGGGGAAAGATTCTCCTCTTATCCGAGATTCAGTGCTCGGGAAGACGAAAGTCAGCGTAAGCAGTAGGAATATCAGTATCAAGAATGCGGCGCTGAACTCTCTTCCCACATGTCCCCCGATGCGCATTCTGGTTTTGAACGTTATTGGTTTTTCTCTTAGAAGCGTAATGAATGGTCGCAAGACTCTTGTGAGTGCTAGAGCCCAGAGAATGCATAGAGCTGGAGCTAGAATCAGTGTCAGTCGGACAAAGGTGCTTGCGAAGTATATGGAAGTTAAACCGAACAGAATGAGGTATATGTTGCGGTTTGTTGGGTTTTGCGTTGCAAAGTAGAAGCCGACTGGAATAAAGAGGATGCCGACTCCGAGGTCGTAATACAGCGTTCCCCACGCTGCTGGTCTGTGCTCTTGCACTGACACCAAGATCGGGTTGGCTAGACGTTCAAAAGGATTGAGTATTGACGCGTATCTACCAGCCAAAGGTTGAATGTATCCCAAGAAGTAGAGTGCCCCGAATGCAGCAATACCCACAGCAACTACGCCGAGTGCAAACATGCTTTTCATCTTTGTGGTTTTGAGATGAAGGTTGATTTCAAAGGCACACAACAATGCGAATACCCCAAACACTGCAACGTTGGTTATCTCCAGCAGGAATCTGAAACCGAGTAGGTGTGGCACGTTGATGGCTGTGAACAGCGCGATAGCGTAGGTTATGCTGTACGCAATTAGCAGGCGAGAGGAGTATCGCCGCAAGAACAGCAAGACTACTACGAATAACAGGGTTAACCCAACCGGAAATCTGGAGGCACCCCAAGCCGTGAACAGATACCCCAGCGTTACGCCTGCTGCAACGGAGTATCCCAGACTGCTGTTCATGGATCTCTCCCTTTCTATCGCTCTTAGGAAGAACAAAGAGTACAAGATGATGCTTAAGACGCCTACAGTCTCGTCGTCGAAGAATCCTAAAGAGGTTCTGCCTATGTGAGATCCGTTCAACGCCAAGAAAAAGGCTGCAAACAATCCCACTTCCTTTCCGCCTATGTCTTTCCCCCAAAAGAAGATGGCGAGGCAAGTCAAAGCCCCCATGATAACTGGAAACATTATTACGAAATTGTAGACAGAATCAGAAGCTAAAGGACCAGCCGCATAGGCAGGAACCATAGGCACGCCCAGAGCGCTGAAGATATTGTAGAGCGTTGCCGCAGCAATGGGGAGTCCCGGGAAAGATGTGTAGGCCACGTCTCGCCCCCAAGGCCACCAGCTCATTGTATCTTGCCATGTTGTCCAATGTAGATAGCCATTTTGCACCATGTCTTTTGTCAACCGATATTGGTAGTAAGGGTCAAATTCTGATATGTAGTAGCCCCATCGCATTGGGAGCAGTCTTAAAGTGAATGCAAGCGTAAGAATAAGAATGAGGAGAGAAAGCTCCAACAAGAGTGTATGTGTCAATCTTACACGAAGAAGCCCCAGCCTCCCAAGGGCGTTCCCAATGGTATCGCGGTTAAGTGCCTTTCGGAATCTGCTCACGAAGCTATGCTCCTATTGCATCATGAGAATGATGTGGTTTTTTATTTAGTTTGTGGTAACCGGCTAGAGGGCGCGCACTCCAAATGCAACTGCTAGTATTCTGCAAGATAAGATTAATTAAGGATGTTGCTTAACAAAGTTCAAGAATGCGGGAATGCGAATGGAAAGAGAGAAACCGTTACCCTGGGTGGCTTTTATTGGCTGCGTTATTACAATGGCCTCCCTGTTAGTTGTCTTCGGGATGAATCTTTACCTCACACGCGGATCAAGCGGGATCTACAAGTCGCAGCTGTTTGCCAACCTAACTGGTTTATTCTTGCTGGTCCTTGGCATTATTCTGATGGGTATAGGATTCAAAAGGGCCAAATGAACGAATCAGCAGCGCTCTTCTGCAGCGCGAGTAGCCCGAGACTCAACTGGTTATGAGTCTTATTCCGTATCTTCTTATGAATGCCGCGAATTCGAGAGCAAGCTTGTTCAGCTGAGGACTGCTTGTTTCGGTGTCGATTTCGATCCACTCGTGTTCTCTTCTGATCGCGTCTGGCACAACAAATGATACTATGTCAAAATCATTCAATGCTTTGACATTGGGGTCGTCCAGATCTTGCTTTCCAACCTGTTTGACGTATAGGAGATTCCCAGCATCGCTCTTCAAAATCACTGTTCTGTTTGACGTTTCCAAGGCGATTGATTTGTTCCCAATGAAGTCTTTGAAATACCCTCGGAAGTCCTCTAATATCTTCCCTGTTAGGTTGTCCTTCTCGTCTAAGTTAAGAGCTTTGGGATAGTTTGTGCTTCTGATAACCTTGGCTGGGACTCCTGCTGCGAGGCTGTAGTCTGGTATGTTCTCAGTTACCACAGATGCTCCGGCAATGGTGCTTCCTTTGCCCACGGTTACTCCTGGCATCACGAAAACATGCCATGGAAGCCATGCATCATCCTTGATTTCAACTTTTCCGAATTGGAATGGGTAGCCCTTTAAGGCGTTTTGCCACACGCCATGGGTGAAAATCATGCAGTAGCCGCCGATTCCCACGTTGTTTCCTATAATGACTTCCCTTGTTGTGTTGATGTATGTGTGGTGTAGTATTACGCAGCGACTTCCGATTTCAAAATAACTTTTTTCGCTCTGAATACCGGCGACGATTACTCCTCTGTCAATGAGGGTGTTGTTGCCTACTTTTATTCCTTTGAAAGCGTTTAAGGCGCTTCCCTCTTTTATTTGTACGAGGTCTCCGATGGTAGCGTCGCCGCTTGTCATGATAACTGAATCATTGATCTTCGTATCATGGCCGACTGAGAAGCATTTGGCTTTCGCTTTTATGTTTGCTAGTTTGGCATTCGGTTTTATTATCACGGTTTCGGCGTTGATTTCAACGTTTTCTAAGAGTGCATTTTCCGCTATTTGTTTGAATTTGGCGTTTATCACGCGATTTCCCCTTTTTCAATCATGAGGGCTAAATCTATGCCCCTCTTCACTGATAGGTTCTTCTTTGAGACCAGATAGTCTAGCACCTGTGCGTATTTTCTCCCGAATTTCATTTTCAATGAGCAATCATGCCAAATAAGTGTCATGATCTTGCCTTTCTTAAGCGTTTTTTCACAGGTGTCAACTGTGTGTCGGATGATTTTTATCACGTCGGGTTCAGTCTTCACGTTGTATGTGAAGATGAGCGAATCCATAATAGTTATGGGAAAGACTATGAGTTCATCTTTCCGGAGATATCCGAAATCTTTCCGTGTGATTCTTTCTCTCTGATGTTTAACAGATGAATCATATTTGAATCCTAGTTTTTTCAAGTTCTGAAAGAGAACGGATTCCTTTAGTGTGTAGTGAACTCTGTTTCCAAACACTCGGACTCCCGAGACTGCCTCAAGCTCGTTCTTTTCGTTCTCTAGACGCTGTAAGCTTTTAGAAGAAACAAGGTCCGAGTGAAGCCCTACCTCCCAACCTTCTGAAAGCATTGATCTTATGTCGGACTTGTATTCGCTCAGGTCATAAGGTGGCGGAGGATGTTTCGAATCTCTCACATGTGTCCTAAAGAAAAAAGTGGACCTCACGTCAAGACCATCCTCTAATTCCAAAATCTCAGAGATATTCTGATACGGGTTTATTCTGCCTAGATCCTTCAGGACGCCTTTATCAAATCTCTCCTTGCGAGCTAGTATATGGCTGGCTGGAGGGCCGCTTCTTCCCCAATCTACATCATGGCTTAGCAGCACAAAAACCGGTGAATCTTCCTCGGTCATAGGTAGGTGTATTGATTGATCTTGTTCAAAAATGTTGAGGATTCACGTCCAGTAGACAGGATTCTTTGCTTGGAGCCACTTTGACAACCATCAGTACCCTCGAGAAAGGGCTTATTGTATTCTGACATCCCTTCGAAAGGTCCTTTTGCGGAATTTTCAGCGCGTGCGCTCGTTAGATTCGTCAAGGTGTTTTGTCTTTGAAGCCTTTTGGAAATTAGAGAGTGCTACGTTATGGCGAGGCTGGCTAGTTAGCTCATCCCAACCATCTTCTTATGTACCAAGCTGCAATACTTCTGTTTTCCATTTCCGAGAAATATCTCTTGACTCGGTGCATTTTGGCCCAAAGCCATCCGTAAAGCAATAGAAGGTCGTTTGAGGAAGGGTTTCTCAGGAATTTCATGATCATGAGTAGCAGTGGCGTTGATATTGTGTATTCGTGGATGCCTCCCACAAAACCCTGGCTTTGTGCTGTTGTTTCTCTTCCTTGAACTGCAGTTAAAGAAGGAAAAGCCTTGACTTCATATCCTAAAGTCTTTGCATATCTTTCGAGCAAAATCTCTCCATATGGATTATTGTAGTCAAATCCCCTTTTTCTGAACAAATCATAGAGACTTCGCTTTAAAGTGTAGTTTGATCCTCTAACATGAGTATCTGATGAGACTTCTGATTTTGTTGGAGTTCTTAGGCGCTTTGCACCTGCCATGACAAGCTTCTTGTTCTTCTCCATAGCGTTTATGATTGTTTCACAATAGTTTATTGGAATTGTAGTGTCAGCATCTACAACCAGCAGGTAATCCCAGTTGCCTGACAGATCTAGCGCCAATTGCTGTAATGAATGTATTCTTTTACCACGCTGTTTATCTTGTTCGTCAAACTCCAATTCTCTGGCTCTAAACAGCTTTATTCTGCCATCATTCAGTTCCCGCACGATTTCTGGTGTTCTGTCGGATGAAAAGTCGTCAATTATCAAGTATGAATCGACAGGATAGGTTTGACTTAGCACTTGCCTTATGCATTTACCAATAAACTTTTCCTCGTCTCTTGCAGTTGTTATGGCTTTTAACATTTCAGTCCGCCAATAAGGTCGTAGTCGTGCAAATGCTTGTGAACTGGAATGATGTTGATTCCGGGCGGTATTCCACACGAAAGCACGTTTGGGATTATTTTGCATTTTAAATGAACTCTGTTTAATCCTAGTTCTTTGCAGGCCTTGAAAGTGTTGTAATCATAACTCCAGTGTCCAGAAGCAAAATCCATAACCTGTAATTCCAAGTCTTTAAGAAAATCCAAGCCTTCCAGTACTTTTTCACGTTGTTTAGAGTAATCTGGCAATGGTAAAGCGTCAGTGTAAACGTCATCGCAGATGTGAACATGCAACCCTATAGGATTATCCACGACTGAAAGAACATGTTGAACACAACTCTTGTATTGAGGCATGAACATCAGCATCGCATGTCTATTCCTTCTGGCCCATCTCACTATTTTTCCATGTGTTTTGTCGAGACATTCAATGTGAATTTCAGTGACTGGATTTATCTTGTCCTTAAGCCATTGCGGTGTCAAATGGTAGCGAACGAAGTTCAGCATGAGTCTTCCGCTCTATCTATCGATTATCAATACCTCAATCGCTGCCGGGATTCGTAGATGCTTACATTTAATCTTAATATCACGAATGTGCGGAGTGCCAAATGCTTCTAGGAAGAAGTTCCGAGAAAATCCTTGCATAGTTATCGCCTGAATATGGTCGTTCAAAATCCCTCACTATCGTGCCTTTTTTTGTCTTTGTCCCAGAGCAGGCATTTACTTATTTGACCCAGTTAATCCTTATAGGTCTTTTATTTCGCTGCAAGAACTTCAAACATTTGATAATAACATTCCGGTCTTAGTATGCCGATTTTGATTAACAGAGCAAGAAAAGCATCCATTTTTCTTCTTTTTCTACTAACAAATCTCCAGGTTCTGATTTTGAATCCTGCTAGTCTGAATAGTCTTAGAACGTGTTCTGGATTGAAAACCATAAAATGGTCGGTAGCGTGATAGCTTTCATGCTTGACTCCTCGAAATTTCATTACTGACCAAAGATAAAACTGAGCATTATCTGTGGTGACCTCAATTTGACCGTTCGACTTCAATATGCGATGTTGTTCTCGTAAGAAATTTAACGGATTTGGACTATGTTCCAACACACTGAAGGAAACTACTTTATCAAAGTAACTATCGCGAAAGCGAAGGAAATGCGCATCAGCTATCACGTCAGCATCTGACTCCTTGGAATAATCTATGCCAATACTTCCGTGTTTGTTTCTGCCACACCCAACATCCAGAACATCAGACAATTTTCCGTACTCCGTTCCTCATCTAAACTGTTTCTCTGCTCTTTTGTTTTTGGCTCTGGAACCTGTTCTTCACCCCATGGATCTGGTCTTGAAAACAATACAATTCCACTTGCGTCTTATAGAGACATTTTACATGTATTATATGTAACAGGGCTTATCTTGTTGTTTAGCTATTGAAGCGTTAAACTCTATCGTGAGAAGTCTGACACGGCTTTTCTCTCTACCTATTTTTGTATGAGCACCTCAATTCCTGTAGGGATTCCCAAAAGCTCATATTTGATTCTCATATCTTCGATGTGGGTAACGCCGAAGGTTTTGAGGAAAAAGCTTCTGGAAAATCTTTGCTTAGTTATTGCGCCTCTATTTCTCCTCCCAAACACACGGAATACTTGGAATAATCCACCCAGCCTATGTTCTGTTGTTATGAAAATCTGCCCATTTCTTCTACATACTCTCCATACTTCCTTCAACATACCATAGTAATCGTCTACATGTTCCAAAACTGAGTTGCTGTAAACTTCGTCGAAACAATCGTCTTTGAATGGTAGATGAGAAGCATTAGCTAGCACGAAATTAGGTATTTTCTTTGTATCAATAACGCTCGAAATGCCTTCGCCTCTTCTGTACAGATTCCTATCTGTATACAAATCAATATTGACGTCTCCTGTGGGTTTAACACCGCAACCGACATCAAGTTTCATTTCAAAGACCCTCAACAAAAGGTGTCCGAACTAAATCAGGTCGCTTATTTCCATGGGTTTACAATGGGTTTTGTAGTCTTTACGTTTTGGAAATTTGGCGTCCCTACGAATATCATCTCCGCCTTATCCAAACACTCCTTTATGCTAGAACAGAAGAAGGCTTCCCCTTTTAGCTCGTTCTTCGCATTCTCTTCAGCCAAGCTATCATACAGAAAGACCTTAAACCCTTCAGTGATTAGCTTTTGGGCCATCTTGAGAGGCTGCGATTCGTCGATATATGGGACACCCGCCTTATAAGCCAAGCCAAGGATTCCAATTCTCTTCTTTCCACAAGAGGTCAATGTCCTATAGTACCTTTCTAAGGTATAATCGTTTAGCTCATTTAGTAGAGCCGCGAATTTGTATCCCGAGTCCACGGAACTCTCTTTGCAGTGTGCTTTGAAACAATCTACATCGCGTGGAAAACATGGGCCACCGAATCCCAATCCAGGCTTATAGTCCCTTCTATCTTGGTAGATCAAGTCCAGAACTTTGTTGGAGTCTGCTTGAGATTTCTCGCACAGTTCTCCTATCATGTTGGCAAATGTTATGCCCAAAACAAGACTTATGTTAAGAGATAGTTTGATGATTTCAGCCTCAACAGGTTTAACGATGTAAACTCGCTTGTTGTGGATTCTCCTCCAAATTTCCATGACTTTCTCTCCGTCTTCCACCGTGGTTGAACCTATCAAAACAAACCTTGGATTCTCAAAATCGTTGATTATCGACCCTTGCTTTATGAACTCTGGATTGTAAGCGACTCGTCTATGAACTAGCCCAAGGGTGTCAATGTCACCTATGTTTATTGTGCTTGAGATTACCGCTAAACAGCCAGGATTTGCCTCGTGAAGTTCCTCTAACGCAGATTTTACATAAGATGTATCGAATTTCCCATTAGAGTTTGAAGGACTTTGCGTAATAATAAAGACCGTTTTGCATCTCCTCAAAATGCCGTAATCGGTCGACGGTATCAGATTGCTTTGATAGTTCTTCAAATACTCGTTTACCATTGGTTCGAAGAAAGGGCTGACTGCGGAGGTCTGACATTTCTGGATGTCTCTGATCCTTTGAGCATCTATGTCAACTCCATAAACCTTGAAATGCTTAGAAAGCACTACAGACAGCGGTAAGCCAATTCTGCCTAATCCGATTACACCTACATTCTTTTTCGCCAATTCTCAACTCTCCAGGCAAATATGTGGTTGATATCCATCCATTTGAATCGGTAGCCTCTAGATTCAAACCAGTTTTCCAGATCCTTGTTTCTTGTTGGATTATGGGATTCTATCATCCAGAACTGGACCTTGCCAACTGTTTTCTCTGCTCCATCGAGTACTAACCATTCAGCGCCTTCAACATCAACTTTGATCAAGTCGATACTGTCATAACCATCAAGCAATGAATCTAGAGTAGTGGTTGGAACGATAGTGCTTGAGCTGTTGTTTCCTTTACATACTGTTGCTAGTTGCCTGCCTTCACTGAAAGCGCAAGAACCCTCAATATTCGAAACTGCTTTGTCAACAAAACGCACATTGTGTGCAATGCTTTCTACATTCTTGACCAGTAGTTCGTAATCTTTTGGATACGGCTCAATGGAGATTACTTCTTTGAAATTTCTAGATAATACGACCGTGTAGAATCCGAGATTGGCTCCTATGTCCACAAACACGGATCCCCTAATCTTCTCCAACTCCCTTGCTACCACTTTCTCGTGAGGCATCCGTTTCATAAACCAGTTAGTTCTAAACAAATGGCAGAGAGGATAAGAAATTTTTAGGATAATAAACTTGCCGAATCTACCCAAATTCCAGCAACTCCAGAGTTTGAACCGTGACTCGCATATCTCTTCCGCCAAATACAACTACAACTGAACGTAATGGTAACAGTGATCTTCGCTCTTTATCAATGAACAGAAATGGCAGCTGACTTTGCTTGTTCATAATCGTTCACTAGTATTCAGGTCCTTTGTACTTATCTTTCAAATCGTCAATCCAATCGACTTCGCATGAGTTCGCTTTCTCGATATGCTTTATCATTTCTTTTTTCCATCTATAGACTATTTCATTAGTAGGGCAGAAGATCACTTTCTCAGGATATATGTTAAACTTCCTTAGTTGACTCATAGTGACTTCCTTCAATTTTTCGGGTCTGGCAGTGAGGACTATAATCCTGTCGTATCCACTCAACTTTTCATAAAGAGTATCGTTTCTTTCTTGGAGTCTTCTTCCAAGATTGAAAATTAACCGTGCAACCGTCCACAGATAATAAGAGAACTTCCTTGGGATGGCAATGGTGTCATCCATATCGACAACTATGATTTTCTTCATATGCAAACCTCGAACAATTTATGATCCATAGGCAAATCATCAACCAGAACAGTTTCTGCTTTCAATCCAGTTTCTCTCTCAACCCATCTCAAATAGGAACTCAAGCTTTCCTTTGCTCTTTCTTTAGTAGCCTTTGGGACTACGATTAATCTGAAAACTCCCTCTCTCGGATAGACTTTTGCTTTATATGTTTTGAAGTAGTGGAAATATGTGTGGGTGAGAGGACTTAATAACCACCTCCCTAACGGTCTCTTGACTTCATCCCCAGCATAGAAATCCACTATTTTGCCACGAATCTCTTTAACTATATCGAATTTCCTTCCACATTTGCACGAAGACCTTTCGACTCGTCCCTCGTCACGAGTTCTATATCTTACGAATGGAGTTACCTTGTTGTTCAGGTTGGTAACCACAATTTCTCCTTGTTGCTCTTCAACGATACAGTTTTCCATATTGACGTGAAGGTTGTGACTTTCGCATTCAAATGCTACATTAACACATTCGGACAAACCATAGCTTTGATAAATACCAAGATAATCTTCTAACAAAGAAGGAATATGCCTTGATGCATCCTCTCCTATTATGATTGCAGTCGTATCTTTGGATTTTATGCCTTTCTTCTTGGACAACCAAGTAAGTTCTCTGATAGCGCTGCCGCCTCCTTCGACGATAAATGGCTTCTTCCTCATAAATCTGAGATAGTCGTTGTTCACAGTGCGATAATTCTTGCAGGCTATTCCCAGCATTTTGGTATACAATTTAAACTTCTTGCTCGGCTCTCCAACGGTTAGTCTGAACGAAAATTGCCCTTCCCAGTTAAGCCATTCCCAGTTTCTGAGTTCAGTGGCAATAGATATGCTCCGGTGATTCAATGGCACAGCAAATCTGAAAGGGTCGCCAGTGCTTCCAGAGGTTTGGGAAAATCCGTAGTTCCCTTTTGGAATATATCTCCTAAGCTGATCTTTAGTTGTAAACGGCAAACTATAGAAGTCCTTCCATGACCTGACTTCAAGACCGAAATTTCCAGCTAGATCCTGCAATTTTCGGAATTGCAGATCTACAAGTTGGTCATGAGGAAGCCATTGACTCTTATCTAAATGACGATAGTGTTTCAATACATTTAGCGTGAAATGGTCTATGAATCTGAAGAGCGTGCTGAAATGTATCTGCATCTTTAATCCAGCTGCTTTAGCAACTTCACTACGCTTTCGCTCACATTCTTAACGTCTTCTTCAGTCATGCAATTGTGGATCGGCAAAAGCACAACTCTTTCAGATAGGTAGTCAGCGTTTGGGAATTCACCTGGGTCTTCTCTATAGGGCGTCTGCTTGTGAACAGGAGCCCATGTTCTAACTTCAATGTCTTTTCTATACATCTCTGCACAGAATCTTGATACATCTTCCTTTATGATGATGCCAAAGAAGAAGTATGGATGCAAAGCATACTCTGGCTCATACTGATACTCTACAAGGTCTCCGATTATGTCCTTGTAAATAGTAGCCTTCTTTCTTCTTTCAGCAACATATTTATCCAGCTTCTTGAGCTGAACGATGCCAACGGAAGCTTCTAAATCCGTCATCCTGAAATTTAAGCCTTTTACAGCATGTACGTATTCCCAGGGTTTACGGTATCCATATCCATGATTTGCCAAGCTTTTCATTGCTTCATATAGATCTTTATTGTTTGTTGTAATCATCCCTCCTTCTCCGGTTGCGATAATCTTCGACCTATGCAAACTGAACACATGAATGTCTGCCTGTTTGCCTACCACCTCTCCTTTATAACGTGCTCCCGCGCTTTCTGCGGAATCAGCCAGAATCGGAATGCCAAGCTTTTCTAACGCATCATAGTCACATGGTAAACCACCAACATCGACTGTCATCAGCAAATTGATTTCAGACGAGGTGTTTTCTGCGTCAATGTTCCACGTCCTTACGTTGCAATCCATCAGCCTTATCTTCTTAGCAACAAAAGATGCTGTATTGGCAGAGGCTATAAACGTAAAAGTCGGAACTCCAACCACCAAATCTTTGTACATTGCTCTTAAGGCCATAAGGCTGCACAGAAGACCGGATGTTCCGTTATTTACGGCTATAGCATACTTGGCCCCAGTCTTCTGTGCAAATTCTGTTTCAAACCTCTTCACAAAGTCGCCGGAGCCAACATAACCAGTTCTCAGTGAACATACTACCGATTGTATTTCCTCATCTGTTATATCGGCAGATTCCCACTTTATGTATTTCATCCATATTTCTCCATAAACCTGTTTAGAAGGATTACTCCTGTGTAATAACCAACTGTGGCTCTTTTGTCTATACCGTCAAAATCCAATATGAACGGAACTAGAGAAACGAAATGGATGGCTTCATTAAATTCCGTCTTCATCAGAATATCGTCTGCACTCTCAGTTGAATATTTCTTGAAGATCTGCAGCAATCCTGCTTTTATCTTCTCGCATTCAACATACACTTTGTTCCTTTCTAGTTCAAAGTCTGTATCATTCAGTACAAATCTGTTCTCTGCGATAAATTCGTATTTTCCATCAACGGAATGCCACAGCTTTCCAAAATCATAATAGTAGTCGCAGTAAGGATAACCTCTTGGATCTATAAGTATGAAATTGTTACCTTCGATATCTATCAGCACATTTGAGAAGTGTAGGTCAAAATGTCCCCATTTAGATAAGAATTCTGGAAACACACGTTTTGCGATTTCTTCTCTTTCCATGGACAGAATGGCAGGAATTGCGTTTTTGTAGTTCTCTCCATTGATCCTAATGTACTCACATTTGATTATGTTCTTGAGCAGAGGAGACTTCCTAGAAACCTCAACAAGTCTCCTCCTAACTCTATTGTAATGCATGTTCTTTATGTAATGACCTGTAATCTGAGGCGATTTCGGCACTGTTTGGCGGGTATACATCTCAAAGGAAAACTTCAGTATCTTGTCTATCCAATTAAGAGCATCTACATGCGAGAACTTACCAGAGAATAGAAGTCTCCTAATGGTGGGTAAAGCATAATTCGGCATCTCATAACAAACTTTGTCTTTACTTATACGAGCGAATATGATTTCTGGAAAGTGTATTCTCCATTCAGAAGGTATTTTTTGCAGAAATCTTATCTCGTCCTTCAATTTGGACATTCTCTCATCAATAGCTTCTTTGTAGACACGAGAAACCAGACTTATCTTACTTCTTCCGCCACTTTCTCTTTCTACATAGCTACTCACTGTTCTTTCCTCCTTTTTCATTATTATCCATCTTGCAGAGCTTCATTGTCTAGATCCTTCTTTTGCGTTTTCTAGATAGAGATAGTAATTACAGACTATGCGCCTTTCATTTAAGCACAAGATACTCAACTCAAATCAGGACACCATAGTGTCCTGGGTCTCGGCGATAAGTTCTGCTACGTGTGGTACCATCCTGCTCACTTCCGTATTCTGGCCTTTAAATAGCCAACTAACATGTAAGGACGGAAGTATAGGAATGCGCTAGGAATGATCCTCCAAAAGGGTGTTTTCCTAATTCTCCATCTGTTCCAGCCCATCATATACTGGTATTTGGCGCTTTCTTTGGGTCTGAAGTCAACATTCCTTATTCCTGCTACAAACAGAGCTTTGTATTTTCTTGTAAGACATTTGTGCAGGTGAGTGTCTTCTCCTCTTGGGATTTTCTTTAGTGAGCTCACGTCTTCTGTTTCAAGCCATGCCTGTTTGGAGAAAGCATAGAGTCCTGTGAAGCTTTCGTGATAATATAGTCTCTGGATAATCCAGGCAATTGACTTGCGAAAGGATATTGGATAAGAGGATTTTGAAAAACTTACAAGTCTGATATTGTCTTTTCCTACAAGGTTAAAGAAGTTCTTAACTTTAGGATTTAGCACAGTGTCTATGTCCAACGTTAATATGACATCATTTCTCGCTTTGAGGAAACCGCTACGTCTAACCCAAGCTTGGTGGAATCTGTATTCTGGATTTCTGTCAACATAAAGTATATGGGTTATATTCTCTGCATTGTATTTCTTGGCAGTCTCATGTATAGTGTCTATAACTCGTTTTGGTGCGCCTTTGTCTAGGCATAAGATGACTTCTGAAGGCGATACAGAATACATAGATGGCAGTGTGATTGGAATCAGGTGCGTTTCATCTCTTATGGGACAGACTATCGAAAACTGTTCAGTCATTTCTTAACCATCTTGTTGATCCAATCATATGTTATTCCTAGCCCTTCTTCCAGTGAAACCTTAGGCTCCCAGCCTATAACGCGCCTCACTAGGGTGAGGTCTGCGTTTCTTCCTCGAACTCCTTGTGGTTTGTCTGAATCGTGTCGTATTCTCAGTTTCTTACGAGAAATGCCTATTATTATATTGGCGAGTTCATCTATGGTAACTAATCTATCGCTGCCAATATTCAAAGGCTGGTCATAGTCAGCATTCATTAGTGTCCACAGTCCTCTCAAGCAATCATCGATATACAAGAAAGACCTTGTTTGTTTACCATCTCCCCAGACTCTTATGTAGCCCTCATCTTTTGCCAAAGCTACCTTTCTGCAAAGAGCTGCTGGCGCCTTTTCTCTTCCACCTTTATATGTTCCGTACGGCCCATAAATGTTATGAAACCTTGCCATTCTGGTTTTTAGCCCGTAATCCCTTTGATACGCCTCGTAGAGCTTTTCAGAAAAGAGTTTTTCCCATCCGTAAAATTGGTCTGGTTCTGCAGGAACAGCAAATTCCTCTTTTAGCGGGAGGCCTTCGGGTGTTTGTTGTTTGTAGGCTGGATAAATACATGCGCTTGAACTGAAAAACATTCGTTCCACATTGTTCTTGACAGCTGCTTCAGCCATGTAAATGTTAATCAAAGCATTATCATGCATAATGTCCGCGCCGTAAGCTGATATGAACCCGATTCCTCCCATGTTTGCCGCAAGGTTAAAAATCCAATCGACACCGTCAACAGCTTTTTCCACCTTCTCGTAGCGTCTCAGGTCTAACGGCAGAAACTCATCTTCTTTGGTCTTTAAGTAGGAACTCCTTTCTACATCAACGCTCCTAACCCAATGCCCTTTTGCCTTAAGGTAGTTCACCAGATGACTTCCAATGAAGCCTTTTCCTCCGGCAACCAGCACCTTCACTTTAGTTCCTCTCTTAATCTTGAAGAATACTAATACGATCAAAAGAACTATTTAAACAGCCCATCAAAAGAGCCCACCATCCACGCGCTTAAATTTATTAGATGGGCTGCCATCCAACTGTCGTTTAAAGGGTGAAATGTTCAGTGACTAGTCTTCGACCCACTACCCGTGTTGCTCGTGGCGCAACGTACCTATTTGTTCAGGGATTTGCGACCGCATTTATTGGCCTAGCATATTTTGTCATTCTAGCCCACACCTTTGGCGATCCTTCTGAGCAGTGGCAGATGGGCGCCTTTGCGTTGTTGTCCTTTGTGCTTTCGCTGTCTCAGGTTCTTGGCACGTTTTCGCTTCAGTCAGCCGCTGTAAAATACATTGCTCAATACCTTGCTGAAGGCGAACCTGAGAAGGCCAAGGCGGTTGCGATTCGCGTATTACAGATAGGTTTGTTGGCGTCAGCCGTTGCGTTCTTGGCGCTCTTTGCTTCTGCTGACTGGTTGTCAACGCTGCTGCTCAATTCCCCCGGCTACGCCCTTCTGATTCGCATAGTTGCTGCTTGCGTCATATTCATGATATTGTACATCATTGCCTTAGGCATTCTACAAGGATTGCAGAGAATGCGCGACGTAGCGTTCATCGGCTTGTCTTACAGCATAATTCACATGTGCGTGGGCGCGTTCCTTCTCTTTTTGGGCTGGCGGCTATACGCAGTCGCTATTGGATGGCTTGTAGGCTGGCTCATCGCCTCAGTCGCGGCTTTGATTCTAGTTGCTAGATATCTAGGTGTGGTTGGAAGACCACATCCAATACGTCCGCTGATGAGTTTTTCCCTTCCGCTGTACTTTTCAGCTGGCGTCGGATTTTTTGTTGCCTGGATAGATCAACTTTTCTTGGTTTCCTATATGAGTCTGCTGTACGGCGCAACTGAGGGTCAGACGATACTTGGAATTTACTACGTGGCTGTCCGCGCGTCCGTCGTTCCAACGCTGTTTTCAAGCGCTTTGGTCATCGCGCTTTTTCCCTCACTTTCGGAGCTTTATGCACAACAAGGCTTGAACAGTCTGAAAGATGCCTTCAGAGCGTCAATGCGCTACTCTGTTCTAGTAGGTTTTCCATTGATAATAGGTTTGGCTACCTTGGCATACCCAGTGATTATTCTATTCGGCGGATGGCAGTACATTGATGCCGCTGTGCCTCTGATTATTATCTCCATTGCAGCGTTGATTGGCACGCTGGGGCTTGCAATGGGTCCAATTCTGCTTACGCTGGAGCGCACAACTGTTGCTTCACTGTTGTCTGTAGTCTCTGTGGTGCTAAGCCTCTTTCTAGCCTACCTCATGGTGATTCCCCTCAACTTAGGTATGATTGGCGCTGCATGGGCTAGAACCTTAACCGCGATCCTGACCTTTCTGCTGACCTTCTACGCGGTGTCACGTCACGTTCGACTGTCATTCGACAAGGAAGCGCTTTGGAAATCTTCGGTTGCCTCAGCTTTCTTGGTCACCGCCATAATCGTACTGGACTTGATCCGAATGCTTCTGTCGCCTTCCTCTTACCAGTTTCTTGTCATCAGGCTTCATCTGCTCCCAATCTACGTTTCAGCAGGCGGGTTGGCATACTTCTCCGCTTTGATCATGTTGAAGGCTTTTACAAAACGAGACTTGGAGATTTTCGAAGAATACTTGCCTGACAGACTTGGATGGATCGCCGCATGGTTGAACCGGTTTATGAAGATTGATTAGTTCTGTCCTTAACGCGCGCGATTAGTTCTAGATACTCATGTCAACCGTAAATGAAGTAATAGGATGTCATGATTTCACGTAGTTCAACGCTTCTTCTGGACTGGTTTGGGTTTTGAATTTTCTCTTGAAAAACTGGACAACGTTTTTCACGTCTCGTTCAAGTAGCCGGTCCGCGCTAGGGTGATCCTTTTCGACATATTGTGGCCAGTCGATGATGAGTATGTGCCAGTTGGGCTGCATCATGATGTTGAACTCGCTTAGGTCAGCATGAACCACGCCAACTCTAAGGTAGGCTTTGCGAATATTCGAGAGGATCTCCTTTAATGCTTTCTTCGGATTTGGAATTTCGTTGAATTCTGCGAGTTCGGCGCCTTCGATCATTCCCATGACGACGACATGCCGGTTTTGAATGACCGGTCTTGGAACTGCTACATGATGTGAGTGAACCAGCTTTAAGGCTTTGAACTCTTTTTCTGCCGCCAGACGTGATTGGTATAGCCAGCTTATGTGGTGGCGTTGTGCAACGTAGCCGCGAGTTCGCCTGGTTGACCTAAAGCTTGTTCTTCCCAATCGATGGAATTTAACTGCAACTTGTTCGCCTTTAGGTGTGAGTGCGTCGTAGACGTCTGATTCTTTGCCTACGCCGAGCGGTTTGCCGAAAGCTTCGAGAATGCCTGCTTTGACCAGCGCGTTAATGGCTAGGCAGTCGTAGCCTGCAGTGTATAGCACGTAGCCCGTGTATGGTCCAGCCCAGCGCTCCACTAGTCTGAATTCCGTCAGTCGAGACAGTCGGAAGTCGAGTTCGCGCCTATTTAGCTTCGTAAGTTTCGGCAAGTCTTCTTCAGGAATGTATCTATGACGAGCCATGGCTGCCTCGATAACCTGTAGTACGCGAAAGTCTTCAGGTTGCAGTTGACGAAACACTTTGACTGCGACATCGGCGCTTGACATGACAAGAAGAGAATGAGTCTATAGTGTCCATTTAAAGAATGCCTTTATTGTGTCAAGGTTTGCAGTTCCAGTGTTTGCATTGATTCAAAGGCGTCCTTAGCGAGTTTCTCAGAGTTCAGCTCGTCTTCGACTTCTCTTATTTCCTTAAGTTCTACCGTGGTTTCTGCCTGTGGTTGTTCAGTTTTTTTCGTCGCTGTCTTCGCCAGGCCAATTCTTTTAGCTATAGATACGATTTCCTCGTCGTCTAGGCCAAGCAATGGTCGGTAGACCGGAAGGCCTCTGACGGCCTCGTCCTGAATCCTAAAGAGGTGCGTAGTGCGAGCTGCGTTTTTTCCGAATGAATCCCCAGTGACTATGCCTTCTGAGTTTGTTGCCTCCGCAACACGCTGAGCTATTCGAAGCATCAGACGCTTTCGTACAAGAGGTGCCAACTCAGGCGAATATTCTCCAACGAGTTTTTGAGGTTTGAAGTTGTAGCGTGCTATGCGAAGTCTTGCGGGAAATCCGAGGCTCCACATCATCAGGTTTTTGGCTATCTGCTTTGCGCTTTCGGCTTCTCTTCGGAGTGAAGCCATGCTGTCGTTGATGTGTACGAGTATTGGGGGGCAGCCGCGTTTCATGGTCGTCCAGCAAGCCACGGCTGAACGCGTGTCGCCTTTTAGCAAGCAGACTAGCTTAGGCTGTGTGCCGAGTGGTAGACCGCCTACGCCTCTGATAACATTGGCGAACAGGTAGGCTTTTTCGTCTCTTATTTCAAGCTCCAATGCTCGTTCTGGGTGAGTAAGATCAACAGATAGTTTCAGTTGTGGAATCATTGAAAGTACGCGATTTCCAACCTCTCTGCAGACCTCTTGACTTGTGTAGGGATGCCTGCCAACTCTGCGGCATCGTACTGCAAAGCTATCGCCATGCTCGAAGGATGATCTGGCAAATTGTGTACTGATGCTGAGGATTTCGTCTAGACCAGATGAAGTTTCGAGAGCTGGTGACACTGATGAAACTCCGAAGACTTGGCTGAGTTTGTCTGCAGTTTCTTCGGCTTGACTGGTTTTTATGTAGAGTCTTCCCGGTTTTCTGGAAAAGGCTGAATGCGGAATAGTGTGATGTTTGAGAGATGCCTTGATATTGGTGTTTAGGCGGCGTTCGTATTGTTTTCTGGTGAACGGTGCTTTGATTCCTATTTCGCCGCCGAATCGAACGATGACCGTGTCAAATATTGGTGCTGGCAACTGTGTTGGTGAGCTCCTTCTTGCCTAGCTATTTACTAAATGCGTCCATATTAACTGTCAATGAGGCGGCGATCTGTTTGTGTTGGCGTCTATCTAGGTCTGCAAATCGCCAAAGCCATGGTTCTTGAAGGGTGACCGAGTAAGCTTAAATATGGTTGAGGGTTCTCAGATTAGCAACGCGTGGATTTGCCGCCGTAGCTCAGCCCGGTTGAGCAGCTGACCTCAAACCATGATGGTTGATGGCTGAAGCTGTTAACCAGTTGGTCATCGGTTCAAATCCGATCGGCGGCGCCACCCTAACACTATTGATTCGTTAGCTAGTTTGGAACGAGAAGTCCTTGACTAGTTCGTACAGAATGCTTGTCCCAAACACAAGATTGTCGATTGATACTCGTTCGTCTATGCCGTGAGTCAGTCTTAGGAAAGTGTCGAGTGGCATATCTGTTTTGACAGGGCGGAAGCCATAGCAGACACTGCCAAGTTTTCGTAGGAACCTTGAATCGGTTCCGCCTGTCGTCATGAATGGAACCACTTCGGATTTTGGCTCAAACTTCTGGAGGGTCTCTCTTATTCTTGCATACAGCGGAGTGTTCATATCAGATTCAGAAGACTCGCCTGTTTGTGTAAATTCGAATTCGAGTTTGTCCATCTCTATTTTTGCAGCAGATAGAGCACGCTTTATTTCACGGAGCAGTGACTCGGAGGTTTCGCCTGGGAGAATTCTGCAGTCAAAAGCGGCTTCACATTCAGATGGAATAATGTTCTCCTTAATCCCGCCCTTAATCATTGTGGGAGCTATGGTGTTTCTCAGAGTCGCCCTGAAATACTCAGCTGAAGCCGAATCTTTCTTCGCCATGTTGTCAAGAATTTTGTCCGCAAGCTGAGGATTAGTAAGTAAACTCGAGGATAATTGACTAGGTATGGTTTGATGCCGAGCGAGTCCCTGTAACATTTGTTTGACGGTTGAGACGACGCGGATCTTCGAACGGTAAGTTCCTAATGTCTGAGCGACTTTTGCCATTCTTAGGACAGCGTTGTCGGCGGCTCCTGGAATTGAACCGTGTCCAGGTCTGCCCTTGGATTTTATTCTGAGCCAGTTGACCCCTTTTTCGGCTGTCTGCACGGTGAATACGTGTTTGCTCTTTGTTGGGTATGAGTATCCTGCACCTTCGTTTATGACGTAGTCGGCTTTGATTTTGTGGGCGCAGTTGTTGGCAATCCATTCTACGCCGTATTTGCCTCCCTTTTCTTCATCAGCTGTAGCAGCGAAGATTATGTCTCCTTCTGGTTTCGATCCCTCCTTCTTCAACAGTTTCATGACTAGGGCTTCATCGGCGACTAGCAATTTGCAGTCCATTGCTCCGCGTCCCCACACGTAACCATCCTTGACTACTCCTGAGAAAGGCGGCACAGTCCACTCCTTCACTACTGCGGGCACAACATCTAAGTGAGAAAGTAGCAGCAGGCTGGGCGCTTTACCCTTGCCTTTGATTCTTGTGATGATGCTTCCTCTTTCTGGGGCAGACTCGACAATTTCACATTTTAGACCTGCCTCTTCCAGGTAATTTGCTAGGAATTCGGCGGCTGCTGTTTCATTTCCCGGTGGATTGGTTGTGTCGATTTTCAGGAGTTCACTTAGCAGGTTTGTTGCTTCGTCTCGAATTTCCTCGAGAAGTTGGGCAACCATATTCAATCCTCTTATCTGATGATACGTTCAGATTTTTAATAGCTTTTTGTGCTTTCAAATGTCAGAATGAAGGTAATAAAAAACCAAGTGGCATTATGGAGTGCGCGCGGCATGATTTCTTGAACTGCGGTGCTGTTTCGCGAGGTAGGGGAATCACTAGAGGAGTCGCTTCAGCTACTCGCCTGTCTTCGCCAAAACAAGTACAATGCCTAGAACTGCTAGGATTATGCTTGCGCCGAGAAATGGAACTGGGGTCGGGGCGCTGCTGAGGTTAGTGTAGGTCACGTAGAATGTGATGGCTCCTATGACTATCATGATGAAGCCTAGTAGTTTCTCCATTATGGTTAAGCCGATTGGTGCTTCACTGCTCATCCTCTATACCTCTGAGCTTCTGGTGCCGTATTTACGTCTGCAAGGCTATTTTAAAGTTTTTCAGACTCCTCTAACTTAGCGGGCAAGTATTCGTCAACTATATAGGTCAAGCCGTAACGGCTGAATGCTTCTTGCTCTGCCTTCTTCTTGATTTTGAAGAAGGTTTTGGTTTCTCGTTGCCATAGAGCGCCTTCATATCGTGGGTCTTTTTGCAGTTCGCCAAGGCGTTTGATGTCTATGTCGGTTAAAGGAACACTTGGCAGCTTGTAGTCAACTATGTCGCTTGCCCAGACTCCGCTCCATTTAGCATCTGGCGTGGTCAACTCGCGCAGGTGGGCTGCGTTGGCTGAGCCTGAGATTATGACCATGGCAATGTGCATTCCCCATGGGTCGCCGTCGGTGAATATGAAAACTGGCAAGTCGAGTTCTTGGTTGAGTCTGCGGATGAAGTGGCGTGTTGCTCGTGGCGCTTGTCCTGCTGTGAGCACTAGCACGGCGTTGTATTTTCTGTGCACTTGTTCTTCGATGAATCTCGTGAATAGGCCGCCTTTTTCGATGGCTATGACTTTGTCTGCGCTTGTTTTCACGAATTCGGATGAGGTTAGTGCTGGTCCGATCATGACGCCGTCTGGGTGCGAGGTCAGATTGAGGCGTTTGCCTTCGTAGCCTGGCACGGTGTATTCGATTGTTAGGTCGCCGAATATTGCTGAGCGTTCTTCTGGGAAAACGTTGAAGTCTTCTCGGGCGTATTTGGACACGGTTTCAAGATCGGTTATGACGTTGTCTGATTCTGCTTGGTCTTTGAAGGTCATTTCGTAGGCTTGGGCTGAGTAGTAGACGTCTCTCAGGGTGGAGGTTTTTCTTTGTTTAGTGAGTTCGTCTGCGAAGTAGGCTGCCCACACCAGTTGGGTGAATGGGCGAATGTGACGTATGTTTCTGCTGGTTCGGCGCACGCTTTTGTCGCCGAGTACGTATTGGCGGAGTTTTGTGTCGTAGTATATGTTTTCAATGCTTCGGCTGGGCATCTTTATCCATGGAAACATGCCTTTTTCCATCTGCTCGTATAGTGTGCCACCGAAGTCCTTCAGGTTGCCTAGGACCTCTTTTTTTCGGTCGACGGCTGAGTACTTAGTCTGCTTCTTCATAGATTTTCACACTCTTTAGCAATTTGCTTATGTCTGGCGGATGTTTCTTCTGGGCTAGTTCTGTTGAGAATTGTGCGATTTTGGGGAGGTATTTTGAGAACGTGCTTAATCGTTTCTTTTCTCGTTCCACGTTTTCCCGTCGTGATAGGAAGTGTTGTATGTCGCGTGCGGCGTCTCTTATGGCGTTCAGGATCTCTTTTTTTATTTCTGGTCGGTCAGCTATGAATTCCTTGCCCACCGTCTTGTATGGAACTTTCGTGCTGCATAAGTGAACGAGGATGGCGATGGGCAGGTCTGGTGAGACTCTGTATCTTCGCCAGTTCATTGATTTGATTATTCTCCAGCTTACGTCGCTGGCTTCATCGTATAGAAGCGGGATGCGGTTTGCGAACCTGTACAGTACGAAATCGTTCTTTCTGGGTATGTTGCCACCGTATGCGATGGCGGCTTCGACTATGAATGGGTGTCCGGAATACGTTGCGGGTGACCGCTGGCTGACGGAGATGAATTCGGGCTGAAGTTCTTTCAGTATACCTGTCTTGAGCAGGTCTGTGCCGAGTGGAGATAGGCAGCTGGCGTCTGGTGCGAGGAATCCGTTGAATCGTTTGAGCATGTGAACTAGGCGTACGATTTCTTCGGGTTTGAGTTTGCGTGGGTCTTTTGTTTTGCCTATGCCTGCGAATTCCATGAATCTGTGGGCTGTCTTGTCGCCTACTCGGAGGAAGTGGTATCGCATGAAGTCGATCATGTTGCGGCATGGTGTTATGCGCATTAGCCGTTGTATGGTTTCGACGTCCACGCCGTATGGGTGAGGCTTTGTCTCCTTGGGCGGTGGAGGCATTTTCGTTGTTGCCCGCGTGAATCTGTATAGTCTGCCTTTTGGGTCGATGAATGTGATGTTGGCGTACGGGTTGACTAGGGCTGTTTGTTTGAGGTATTCGATTATGCGTGTCATGGCTTTGCTATAGTCAGCTTCCAACGTGAAGTCAACAACTGTGCCTCTCCAGCCTTCTTTGTTGAACAGTATCTTGCGATCCATGATAACTGGTCGGTTGCGTTGGATGTCCACCATCAGCTTGCAATAGTAGATTTTTGCTCCGCCTGTGCCAGAAATAACGAACGCAGGCTTGTGGGTGGTTATCTGTCCGTATAACAGTGCCATTGTGCCGCCTAATCCGAAGGTGCCTCTCGACTGTTTCAACTTGTATTTTGAGCCGAATAGGACTTGGCCGAAGGCGGCTGGTATGTGGCGTGCGGGTACACCTGAGCCGTTGTCTTCTATGCGCAGTCGGTAGACGCTTGTCTCGAAGGTTTCGGTTGCTTCTTCCTCTTCCTCCGTTTCGCCTTTCTTTTCGTTCTCGAGTGCGCTTACGAATTTTTCTTGGTCTTCGGACGAAAGCCTAACGTATATGTCGGGCGGAATGCCTGCGCTGTCGGCTGCGTCTAGCGAGTTCTCAACTAGTTCGCGTATTGAGCTGAATATGGCTCTTGCTGGATTCGTAAAGCCAGCGATGTCCCTATTCCGGTAGAAGAAGTCTGCAGCCGATATCTCTTCAAACGTGGTTTCAGCCACACGTATCCGCTCGAGTTGGCAAAGTTATGTTGTGCGAGTTAATCGGCAAGAATATGCAGACTACTTTCTTTTTAACTTTTAACACATAAAATGCTAAAAGCCGAAGAGGTAGAGTCTTCGTTTTACTTCCTCAAGGAATCGGAGGGCTTTTCCCAGAGCTCTAATTTCCTCTTCTTGAGTTCTCGTCTCTTTCGGTGAAGATAACGATATACAGTGCTGTGCATGCTTCCTCGTAGTAGCATTTTAATGGCTTCTCGGGCTACTTCCATCTCATCCACACCGGCTATGATAGAAACAGTGTGCCCATGAATTGAAACGTCGGCTTCAGTCAACTCTTCGATGATGCGTCTTGTCTTGCCCTCTTGCCCAATAATCCTGCCTTTTACACGTTGCAGTTCCGACTGTGATGTGCCAAACATTTCCCTTAGATCGATTACTTCCAACATCAAATCCTCATCATCGATGAGGCGGAATGCCCCCTCAGGCGAGAAGCCTCTTCCAATGGCTGTTACGACTTCCTGCGCCCTAAAAAGCAGTGAAGGGTCTTCTGCCTCAGGCTTCAGCATAATCGTAATGTCGCCTGCTTCACTGTCGATGGTCAATTCCACTTTGAGCCGCTTCTCGAGCGCCTGTTTCACTTTGCCCTCTGGACCTATCAATGCACCTATGCGATCTTTCGGAATCTTCGTAAACGTATTAGCTCGAGCCACTCCCAGTCACCTTGTTGTACGCTTCTTCTGCCGGAAGAACCTCTATGCCTAACTGCTTAAAATACCGATTGACGTTCCCTAAATCCCTGCGCAGCAGTTGATCCGCCATCGGATGCTCTAAGGGAACCGCCTGCGACACATCAAACAGCACAGGCTGGCTTTTCCACAGCATTATGTTGTATTCGCTTAGATCGCCGTGCACCAATTTCGCCCTCTTGTAGAGTTTCCTCATCCTGTCTAAAATCTGACGGTATACACGTTGAGGATTTTTGATTTCAGTTTCTCTTAGGACTGGCGCGCTTTCTCCGTCGTTGCCTATGAACTCCATGATTAACACGTTGTGACTCACGTCAATCGGCTTAGGCACGCGCACACCAGCCTCCATAGCCTGCCTCAAATTCTTAAATTCCTTCTGAGCCCAAGCATAAACAAGCGAACGCGTGTCACGCTTGACTCGTTTGAAACGCGGGTCACCCTCAATGTAGGGTATCATGCCACGCTTGAACTCTGATGAAATAGTCAGAAATATCTTGATGGCTAAAGTGTTACCATCTTTGTCTTTGCCCCAATAAAGCTTGGACTCCTTTCCCGCCTTAACTGCGCCGAAAATCTGGTCTATTACGCCCTTGTTCATGAAATCGTATATCGTCATGAGGGTGGAGCGGTCGAAAACTTCTTCAAGAACCTCGTACTCTTCGCTGCGCTTCTCCTTCATTAACTGCTCAGTTTCGTAACGTCGTTCCTTCCGCCCAAGTCTCTTCTCCACTCGCTTCTGGAAAGCCAAGCTTAATCTCCTAATGCTTCAAGAAATCTAAAGCGTAAGGTAGCCCTTCTTCCGGAGCCAATCTGCTTGCCCTCTGGTGTAGCGCCAGATAATGCCACCTCGACTATCAGACTGAAAATCCCACGGAGAAACCAGAACAATGTCGCCTTCACGAATCCAAACGCGCCGTTTAATCTTGCCCTAATCCGACACAAATGCTCATGCCCGTCTTGACACTTCATCAAAATGCGATCGAAACCCAGCATCCTCACAGCTACACCTAACACATCAGTTGTTGCAGGCAACACCATGCTCTGAAAATCAGTCTCGCTTACAACCTTCTTCTTCCCCAAACAGCCACCTCAACCGCAACAGTGATCATATGCTACAAGAAAACATCCGGTCTTGCTTAAATATCTTGACAAGCCCGCAACTTGCATTCGCGACTTGCATTCGTAACCGCACGCAAAACAACGAGTGGCTATAGGCATTATTACACTTGGCGCATTCACAAGTGGTCTTTTATACAGGCGTATGACTCGCAGACGATTTCTCAGCTGCCGATGAAGCGTACTGTTCCATTGTCTCTTCACGTTTCTGTTCGTATGCGTGCTCCAGCAAATGCTTCAATCGCTCAAAAGTGAGCTGATCGATCGATTCATTCTGACGGAGTTGCTCAAGCCTCTCTAATTCCTTGTTCATGGCTTCTTTCTGCTCCAACCTTTTCTTAACGTACGTGCGCACGAGTCTTTTCACCTTCCTCTGCGCGAACTCCTCTCTCTTTGCATAGTAGTACACAAGAAACGCTAGGGCGAACACGAAAGTCCCTAGCGGAAGAACTAAGAGATAGAACTGGGAGGGGTCCATCGACACCAAAGACTGAATGTGTAATAAACCCTTTCTGAATCCAAGCTAAGAATCCAAATAGAGGAACAAAGCGTCAACAAAAATTCGCAGGAATCCTCTCGGAAAAAAAGTTTGACCATTCTTGCCTAGATCTTAACAATTTGCGCGTGTGGTATGCCATCTATTCTCAGTACAGCCTCTGGATGCACCAGCCCAGCCTTAACCGCCTGTCTCACTATGCATTTACCAACCATGTTCACTATCGTCGACTGCCTGCAAAGCTCAATAGCCTCTTCAATAGTCACCTTAATCCCTTTATAGAAATCCTCACGAACTTCAAACACGATTTTGCCATCTCGCAAAGTCTTTCCGCAAATCTCACAGTCGCATGTGGCAAGGATCGTCTGTTTCCCGTGTCTGCGCACATTGACGTAAACATCAGTCAACGCAGTTGCCATCTGAGACTTCTTCTTCATGTAAAACTATGCATGAACGCGACAATATAGCTTTTGGCTCACTCGTTCAAACGAAACAAAGAGCCCCTGACGACACTAGGACGCGGCTTGACATCACCAAGCACGCAGCCTTGCCCGCAGCCCAACAAGGAAGTAGTAGTCAATATACACGCTGCGCAGACTACTACTTCTGAACAGACTCCAGCTCGGTATTATTACTTGACTTGAGCGGAAGTTGATATCATCTGAATTCGCAGACCCGCCTGGAAAGCAATGCAGCCAACATTCAGGAAGCCTGCTGAACACCAAGCCTTCGCGGTCAACAACATCTTCCACAAAGCTCAGCCCAAACAGCTACAAGAAGAAGACCTTAACGGAATCCTACTCTCTTCTAATCATCTGCTCTTCTGAACGGTCTCGTGATTCTAAATGGCTCTAACACTTGATTTAGCGCCACAAGCATCGCACGTCAAAAAAGAAAAACGCTTCTCCTTAACAATCTTCGTGTCAGGACGCTTGCAAACAGGGCAAACCACAAACTCCTGAGCATAATGCTGAACTAAGCTGTCCAAAGTGTCGCTTTTGAACTTGCCTTGAAAGATGGACCGTGCCCCATCAATTGATCCTGCTGTAGCCATCTCACGCGACATGTAACGCAACAGATGCAATGAACTGCGGTTCAAAGCGTCAGCAATCTCCTTGAAGTTAACAATATAAGTGCGCATACCTATTGTACCACTCCTCACTCTGGGAATCTCAAACCGCTTGTGCTCAAAAATCTCAGGCGGCAACTGACCGTGCGCGCGCTTCAGCAACTCATTGTAGTCAGTCTTCATACACTCGCTTCTCCTTCATGTATCCTGATCAGCATCAACGAATCATCCTTAAAGGCAGCCCCCTCAACTTAAACATTTTCAAAACCCAGACCTGACGCGTGGAGCGATAACTTAAAACATGCTTTACTGAAAGTATAGCGTTCTATCCCCGCGGTGAAGCGAACTTGCCAAAGATTCATGCTCACCCGTACATTCCAAACGCCGCACCCGAAACCAAAAACGAGATGATGCAGCAACTCGGCATCGAAAACATAGATGAACTATATGTTGACATCCCGAGGAAGCTGATGCTCAAAAGAAAGCTGAACCTGCCCAAAGCGATGTCTGAGCAGGAAGTCAAACAGCACATAGAAGCGCTTCTGAGCAAGAACAGGAGCACACGTGACATGCCCACCTTTCTAGGCGCAGGATGCTGGCCCCACTACATACCCGCTGCAGTTGACAACATCGTGCAGCGAAGCGAATTCATAACCTCATACACGCCTTACCAACCTGAAATCTCGCAAGGCATGCTACAGTCATTATTCGAATATCAGAGCATGATATGCGAGCTAGCAGACATGGACGTAGCCAACTCATCCATGTACGACTGGGCATCAGCTCTAGGCGAAGCAGCCCGCATGGCTGTGCGAATCAACAACCGCAACGAAATCGTCGTGCCCAAGCTCATTCACCCAGAAAGACACGCCACACTAGAAACCTACATCGAGCCACTCAAAATGCGAGTCAAAAAAGCAGACTACAATCACGAAACCGGCTTAATCAACCTTGAAAAACTGAAGGAACTGGTCTCCGACAAGACTGCTGCAGTCTACATAGAAAACCCATCTTACCTAGGCTTCATAGAATCTCAGGTTAAGGAGATAGCCGAAATAGCCCATGACAAGGGAGCCTTGTTCATCGCGGGCGTGGACCCCACTTCTCTCGGCGTCCTCAAGGCGCCAGGCGAATACGGCGCCGACATAGTTATTGGCGAAGGCCAACCATTAGGCAACCACATGAACTACGGAGGGCCACTCTTAGGCTTGTTTGCCTGCAAAGGCGAAACGGAAGTGATTAGGCAGATGCCTGGACGCATCATCGGTATGACCACCACTTTGAAAGGAGACAAGACTGGCTTTTGCATGGCGTTACAGACTCGAGAGCAGCATATACGCCGTGAGAGGGCCACTTCGAATATTTGCACAAATGAAGCCTTGTGCGCTGTAGCATCCGCCGCTTACTTGGGTCTACTTGGACCTGAGGGCTTAAAGGAGTTGGGCGAAACCATTATGATGCGTGCGAAATACGCGATGCATAAGCTCAGTCTGATACAAGGCGTCGAAGCTCCCGTGTTCAATTCGCCTCACTTCAAGGAATTCACGGTCAACTTCGACAAGACTGGAAAAACGGTTCGAAGCATACACCAAGCCTTGCTCAAAAAGCATGGAATCCACGGCGGCAAAGAGGTTTCGAAAGAATTTCCCGAGCTAGGTCAAACCGCGTTGTATTGCGTAACGGAAGTGCACTCAAAGGGCGATGTGGATAAGCTTGCACTGGGCCTGAGCGATGTCTTGAGGAGGAAAAGGTGAGAACCATGGTTAGACAGGCGCAGTGGGATGAGCCGGTTATCTTCAGCCTTGGACGCAAGGGTCGGCGAGGCAGCAGCCTATCAAATGTTGAAGAGGAAATAGCCAAACTAGCAGGCAACGTGACCGAGGGATTGCCCATGGCAATCAAGCGAACTCAACTGCCCAAATTGCCTGAACTCTCAGAGGTCGAGGTTGTTCGCCACTTCATCAGGCTTTCACAAATGAACTACGGCGTAGATTCAGGCATCTATCCTTTGGGCAGTTGTACCATGAAGTACAATCCGAAAATCAGCGATTTGCTGGCAGGAGCCACGGGCGCAAGTCAACTTCACCCCAGCCAAGATGAGACCACGGTTCAGGGCATTTTGGAAATGCTGCACACATTGTCCAAGTGGCTGGTCGAGGTCACTGGCACAGATGAAGTCTGCCTTCAACCCTCAGCTGGTGCACACGGTGAATTACTTGGGGCTCTGCTCATGCGTGCCTACCACAAATTCAACGGGACTGCTGAGAATCACACTGAACTCATCGTGCCGGATTCGGCGCACGGTACTAATCCTGCGAGTGGAACCATGGCTGGCTTCAAAATCGTTGTTGTGCCTTCCAGCAAAGATGGCACAGTTGACTTGAAAGCTTTGAAGACTGTGGTTTCAGAGAAGACTGCGGGCTTGATGTTGACCAATCCGAACACGCTTGGAGTCTTTGAGGAGGACATTGCTGAGATAGCTGATATTATTCATGGTGCAGGCGGTTTGCTTTATTATGACGGGGCCAACCTCAATGCCATTATGGGCAAGACGCGTCCAGGGGACATGGGCTACGACATAGTGCACGTAAACATCCACAAAACGTTCGGCACACCACACGGCGGAGGCGGACCAGGCTCAGGTCCAGTAGGCGTATGCAAGGAACTAACCAAGTTTCTGCCCATACCCCAAGTCGCGTACGATGAGAAGCGCAAGCGCTACCATTTAGACTACGATAGACCTGAGAGCATCGGCAAAATACGAAGCTTCTACGGCAACGTTGCAGTGCTGCTTCGAGCATACGCTTACATTCTGAGTATGGGAGGCGAAGGCTTAGAGGAAGCAGCTGAGATCTCAGTGTTGAACGCTAATTATGTGCTTAAGAAGTTGAGCGTGATTCGCGGGTTTGAGTTGCCTTATGCCAAGGGTCGCCCACGGAAACATGAGTGCGTTTTCAGTGCCAAGCCGATGTACAAGGAGACTGGCGTGCGCGCAATGGACGTAGCCAAAAGGCTTCTCGATTACGGATTGCATTCTCCAACCACGTACTTTCCATTGATCGTCGATGAAGCGCTCATGATCGAGCCCACTGAAACAATTGAAAAAGAGGAACTGGACCGTTTCGTCGAGGCATTGAAAAAGATCTCTGAAGAAGCATACTCAAACCCAGATCTGGTCAAGAACGCGCCTTACAATGCAGCTGTGACCCGGCTTGACGAGGTCAAAGCGTCGCATCCCAAAACTATGGCTTTGAGTTGGCGCATGCATCAAAATCGCAATATTATTAAAGCCGCATCTTCCTAGGTTAACGTCTAACATGTAGGGATAAGATTTGGCCGAGTTGGAAACCAAAGTCAAGAACGAAGTCGAAAAGATCATTGACCCAGAGACAGGGTTAACTTTCGGGCAAATGGGTCTTGTTCAAAGCGTGAAGGAACAAGAGCCCGGAGTCGTTAAGATTGATTTTGTGCCAACGAGCCCATATTGTCCAATCGCTTTCAAATTCGCCTTAGACATTAAAGCAACGGCCAAGAAGGTGGACGGCATCAAGAAAGCCTACGTCTACGTGCATGGGCACTCAATGGAGCAGAACATCAACCAGATGGTCAACAAGGCAGAATAGGTCTGTCGGAAGGCAAATTGACGATTAAGGTAGCTGTCAGGTTTTTCACTACGCTTCGAGAAATCACTGGTAAAAAGGAAGAGTTACTAGAGTTTTCGAAGCCTACGAACGTTGATGTTGTTCTTAAGCAGTTATCTAAGAAGTATGGAAAAGATTTTGATGACTACATGTTTGATGAATTGGGCGATGTTCGAGGTCACTTACAGGTCTTAATTAACGGAAGAAGCGTCTCAACCATGCGCGGCTTGAAGACTCAGCTAAAGGACGCCGATCAAGTGGCTATTCTGCCGCCTGTTGGCGGAGGCTAACAGCTGCGCCTGAAACATTTAATAATCGAGGTTATGATGACAGCTTAGTTTCGAGTCGGCGAGTTGAAGGATTGTTTGAAGTGTCAGCGGTGCGGCAAAGAAGAGGTTTTACCTTTCAAGTGTCAGAACTGTCAAGGACTCTTCTGCGCTGAACATCGGCTTCCTGAAAACCACAGTTGCCCCGAGATTTGGAGAGCGAAACTTCCAAAAGAGCAAACGTCAACGCCCTATGAGTTTAAGGTTACAGTTCAACCGCCGCGTCCATCAACAAAGCTCGGCTTCAGCATGATCGAGGCTAGAGATCTAGTTATTAGTGCCCTGCTCGTTTCTGGAGTGGGCTTGTCGATAGCGCCTGCGAGTGCTTTGCGTCTTCTGACAAGTCAACCGGAAGTTGTGATCATGTTAATGTTAGTATTCACAGCTTCGTTTCTTATTCATGAGATCGTGCACAAGCTCACGGCTCAACGCTACGGATTGTGGGCTGAATTTCGCCTGACACTGTGGGGGGCTTTGATCACGTTGATTTCGATCATTTCGCCTTTTTTCAAGATTATTTCACCGGGTGCTGTGATGATAGCTGGTGTTGCCGACAAAGAGACGATTGGCAAAACTGCCATCTCTGGTCCATTAACAAACATGGTGATCTGCGTTGGGTCTTTTGCGCTCACTTTCATTGTTCCTAGTAGAGACCCGTTCTTTGACGTTGTGTTGCTTGCCGCGGCTTTCAACGCTTTCATCGCCGCTTTGAACTTAATTCCCTTCGGTATGTTTGACGGCTGGAAAGTCTTTCAATGGAGCAAGGTTGTATGGGCTCTAGCCTTCATATCTTCGATTGCGATTGCATTTGAGATTTTCACTTTCTACTCTATTCGATTGTTCTAAGATAATGTAGTTATAGCAAGAAAGAGACTTAGAGCAGCTCGATGCTGACAAAAACTTCCTCGGGCACGCGAATGCGCATGATACGGCGCATAACCCGTTCTTCAGCGTCTATGTCGATCAAGCGTTTGTGAATGCGCATCTCCCATTTATCCCAGGTTTGTGTGCCTTCGCCGCAAGGGGATTTCAGAACGGGCACGCGCAGGTGTTTCGTTGGCAATGGCACTGGACCAACCATTTTGACGCCTGTTTTGTCGGCGATGGATTTGAGCTCGATGCACACGTCTTCTAATTTCTTGAAGTCGGTGCTTGTCAAGCGAATCCGCGCTTTTCTTGCCATTGCCATGCTTCCCTATTTTGAGTTGCCTTAAATCCTCAGTCCCATCTTTTAAATACTTTTCCTTTATGTTTCAGCATCTCACTCGTGAACCCCGCTTCTTGTTCGTCTCTGCTGGCTAGATGTTCCAAACTGGTGCTTGTTGGCGAGAGTCGGCAGAAGGCTTATTAGACGCATTGTTATTGATATCAACGTTGATATCGGAGTTGATATCGATATTGTTTCCATTCAAGCATTGGATGAAACACATGGCGATGGTTCCTAAAGGCTTCTTACGCTACAGAGTACTCAAGCTGCTCAGCGAGAAACCGATGTCGGGCTCTGAAATAATGGGTGAAATAGAGAGAGAAACTGAGGGACGTTGGAGACCAAGTCCCGGCTCGATCTATCCGTTGCTATCATGGTTGCAAGACAAAGGTTACATCAAAGAAGCCGATGGCGAAGAAGCCGGAGTCAAGCGTTACGCACTTACAGAGACTGGTAAGGCTTTTCTGACCGAACACGACAAGAGACGTGACGAAATGCGCAAGCGTTTTGCTCACTTTGGGCCTGGTCCGGGATTCATGGGACCTATGTGGTTTGAGTTCTATCCGGAGAAGGCTAAAGAACTGCGCAGAGCCACCAAAGACTTGGCAGTGGCAGTCTGGAAACTGCGCGATCAACTGAGAGAAGAATACTCTGAGAAGGTCGTGGAGGAAGCTGCGAAAGCTTTAGAAGACACCGCGAAAAAGATTGAGGAAATTTCGAAGAAGCTGAGGAGCGCATAGAGATATGAATGGCGATGCTATAGTGGTTGAGGGCTTAACTAAGGTCTTCAACAAGAACTTGGTAGCTGTAGACCACGTCAACTTTACTGTTAAAGGAGGAGAAATCTTCGGCTTCCTTGGACCTAACGGCGCAGGCAAAACCACGACTATCAACATGCTGATTACTATTTTGAGACCCACTGAAGGAAGCGCTGTTGTTTGCAACCACGACATTACCAGGGATGCCAATGGCGTTAGAGACTGCATAGGCGTTGTTCCCCAAGAGTACACTGCTGACGAGGATCTGACCGGAATTGAAAATGTAATGTTGTGTGCCGATCTTTACGGTATTCCACGGGATGAATCTAAGAAGCGCGCTGAGGAACTTCTTAAGCTGGTGGAACTAACCAAGTTCAAGGACAAGCAAGTTGCAACTTATTCAGGTGGTATGCGTAGAAGGCTTGAGCTTGCTTGCGGTTTGATTAATAGGCCCCACGTTTTCTTTCTGGACGAACCCACGCTTGGGCTGGACGTTCAGACTCGAGCTGCAACATGGAATTATATCAAGCTTCTCCAGAAGGAGTTTGGCATGACCATATTCATGACGACGCACTATCTGGAAGAAGCTGACATGTTATGCGACCGCGTTGCTATCATTGATCATGGGAAAATAATCGTTACAGGCGCGCCAAATGATCTGAAGGAGTCACTGGGTGGAGATATAATGACGCTGTCAATACAAGACGGCAAAGAGGACGTCTCCGACCTTATCAAGAAGGTTCCGAAGGTCAAAGAGGTCAAAAAACAAGACGGCGCATACAGAATCAAGGTTGTAGACGGGGAAGAGACTGCTCCAACCATAATAGATGCGGTTAGGGCAGAAGGCCATAAGGTTACAAGGCTTTCATTGACAAAACCGACCTTGGATGAAGTTTACCTTGAATACACGGGCAGATCGATACGGGAGGAAGAGGAGTCAAAAGAAGGCTTTGCGGCTCAGAGAATGGCTATGCGTAAAGCCAGAGGTGCACGCGCTATGGGGGGTCATCCATGAGTAGGAACAACGGAAATTCAAAGAATGCACTTCATGGTCTTTGGGCGCTGACAAACAGAGATCTGAAGAAATGGTACAAGAACCCAATAATCCTCATGCTTGGCATAATCCAGCCCATAATCTGGATGAGTCTCCTCGGCAAAGCCATGAACTTAGGCGGTATGTTTACGAATTTCTCTCCCACATTGCCATCAAGCATTCCCTTACAGCTTCAAGAGCAAATTAAGGCGGCAATGTCTGACCTGTCAAAGCAAGCGATGACCCAAATTTTCGGAACCGCAGACTACTTCTCGTACATGGCAGTTGGCATGATGTCTTTCGTAGTGATGTTTACAGCGATGTTCAGCGGCATGTCAATGGTTTTTGACAGACGCCTAGGCTTCTTAAACAAGGTTCTTAGCACGCCGGTTGCGCGGGGCTCGATACTCATGGCAAAGATCCTTTCAGCTGTGATAAGGGCTCTTGTTCAGGCAACGATAGTTCTCGGAATCGCCTACGTGATAGGACCGCTATCGGTAGGTCCGGATTTCACTGTGCTCAACCTGTTAGGAGTCTACGCAGCTCTGTTCTTGATCAGCATGGGGTTGTCCTCAATTTTCATCCTGATCGCGATACGTTCAACAAGACAGGAAACCCAAATGGCTGTGGTAAACTTGTTGAACTTGCCTCTTATGTTTGCCAGTAATGCACTGTTTCCAGCATCGCTGATGCCAGAATGGCTGCAGACTATAACTAAAATAAACCCTGTGACATACGCAACTGACGCGACGAGACAGCTGATACTTTACACGGTAGATATGCATCAGTTAGCCATTGATTTCTTGTTCTTGGGTGCGTTCGCTGTGGTCTTCTCAACGATAGGCATAGTGCTCTCTTGGCGATATCTTAGCAAGTAATCATTGCGTGACCAGAATGACAACGGTCGTTGAAGCCGTCGACTTGAAAAAAACCTACATGCTAGGCAAGGTTCCAGTTGAAGCCCTGCGCGGCATCAACATAAAAGTTGAAAAAGGCGACTTCCTAGCCATCCTTGGGCCCTCAGGAAGCGGAAAATCAACGCTCCTGAACATGGTGGGCGCGTTAGACAAGCCCACAGCTGGCAGAATACTGTTAGAAGGCATAAACGTTTCAACGCTGAGCGACAATCAGTTGGCTGACCTGCGCCGTAATATCGGCTTTGTGTTCCAGTTCTTCAACCTAATACCCCGATTCAGTGCCAGAGAAAACGTTGAACTCGCTATGGCTATCACTGATATGGGCAAAAGCGAAAGAAGAAAACAGGCTGAGCAGCTTCTCGACAGTGTGGGCTTGAAGGACAGAATGAACCACAAACCAAGTGAATTAAGCGGCGGTGAACAGCAGCGAGTTGCTATTGCTCGAGCATTGGCAAACAATCCCAAGTTCTTGATCATGGATGAGCCCACCGGAAACATAGACTCCAAAACTGCCACCGAAATAGTCGAGTTGACCAGAAGACTGAACGACGAACAAGGAGTCACAATAATTCTTGTCACACACGACGCTAGGCTGGCAGCGAAAGCCAAGCGAACTGTTCAGATGCTTGACGGCGCAATAATGCAGGAGATAGCGAATTAGAATGAAGGCAAGCGATATCTTCTCTTACGCTTTCAGCGCCATCAGATTGAGAAAGCTCCGTGCCGGTCTAACGACGCTGGGGGTAGTAATAGGCATAGCAGCCATCGTGGCTTTGTTGTCTCTCGGTCAAGGGTTCCAAGATGCCATTACAGCACAGTTTCAGAAGGGTTTTGCCACTAACACACTGATTGTTTCTCCACGTGGCTTCCAAGGCGAGTCCAGCTACCAGTTGTTCGTGAACGATACACAGACAATTGAGAGCATACAGAACGTGACTTCAGCTGTACCTATAATCCAGAAAACTGTTTACGCCAAACTGGGCGAAAGAACTTTCCTGATCAATGTGGCAGGAGTCAACTTCTCCAAGTACAGCAGCGTTTTCAACAGCACCTTCGTGGCCGCCAGCGGGAGCATTCCATCCACCCCTAGCAACGAGTCAATTGTGGTCGGAGCACGTATTCACGATCCTTGGCAAAATGGGACGACGCTGGCTAATGTAGGCGACAACGCGGAAATCCTCTGGACCACAATAGGTCCTGGCTTCATGCGGAATAACAAAACATACACTGGGCAAGTCGTGGCTATACTTGACGAAGTGGGCGGCTTCAGCCTCGGAGGGCCCTCAGATTTGGGCGTTTACATTCCGATTCAGTATGCTGAGAGCTTCTTCGGCAGCAGTGAGGTTAACTCGATTATTGTCCAGTTGAGAAATAGTGAAGACGCGACGATCCAGTCGACTTCCGATGCCATAAGAAGCGCTTTTGGCGGCCAGGTATCCGTGACTTCTTCAACCGCTGTTCTAGGCACGATTGAAACGATTTTCTCAGCTATCGAATTATTCTTAGCTGGAATCGCTGGCATCTCGCTCTTGGTGGCTGGCATAGGCATTATGAATATTATGATTGTGTCATTGATGGAGCGTACTAGAGAGATCGGCATACTGAAGGCTTTGGGCATGAAAGGAAGAACGGTGTTGTTGATTTTCCTTGGAGAAGCCGTAATTATTGGTCTGCTCGGTGGTGCAATCGGAATAGGGCTTGGTCTAGGCTTAGCTGAAGGAGTTGCGCGAGTGGGCTTCGCAGCTATGGGACGACAAGCAGGAGGCGCAGGAATACGCCCAGGAGCCGCGGTCAATCAAGCCGGGTCGCTCACAATATCGCCTGTTCTAACTCCTTCAGTTCTTGTCGGCGCCTTTGCGTTTGGTTTGATGGTCAGCGTCGTGTTTGCGTTGTATCCGGCGTGGCGAGCTTCAAAGCTTAAGCCTGTAGATGCTTTAAGATACGAGTAAGATGAGTTTCTAGGATGGAGTTGCACAGAGGCGATTGACTGAGCGTAGGCTGCAAGTGAAAGCTTTGCTCTTAGACTTAGACGGCACGCTTGTGGATTCAAGTGAAGCGCTCAGGGAAGCCGGCAGAGCAGGGTTCATAGCTATCGGCTTGTCAGGAGTCAACGATGAAAAAATCGCCTTTGAAGTAGCCCGCAGACTAGAACAGGATCTCCCAATCGACGACTTATTCTCCAAATTCCACATCGCCAAAGAAGCAGAAGAACGGTTTCTTCCAGCATATCTAACCGCATATTACTCAGCAGTCACGTCAAGAAGCAAGCCTTTCCCAGAAGCCAAGAGAACACTGCAGACTTTGTCGCGGCGCTTTCCGTTGGCGCTGATTACCCTCCGCTATGTTGTGCGGGAGCAGATCTTGGACGAACTGAATCACTTAGGCCTTGCGAAATTCTTTCGCGTTGTTGTCACGACGTTGGACGTGGAGAAGCCGAAGCCGTTTCCAGACGCTCTATGGGTTGCCGCTAGGAAACTGCATGTGCCGATAAGCGAGTGCGCCATTGTGGGCGATTCAATAATTGATATCCAGGCTGGTAAGGCGGCAGGCGCCAAGACAATCGCTGTGCTAACCGGACTATTCAGCAGAGCAGAGTTAGAAGCACAAAAGCCGGATTTAGTTATTGACGCACTAACTCATCTTCCAACATGTGCATCTGCAAGTTAAGCATTTGTGCGCTATCTGCGTTTGACTTGGCAACTTAGCTGAGTTCTTAAATACCTTCTGCAACGCTCTTGCTATTGTGGTCAAATATGGCTATGGGCTATTCGTCAGCTGTTGTTCTGAAACATGTTGTCAAGTCATTCGGCAAGATCTCAGCGATTGACAATGTTGAACTGGAGATTAAACCTGGTGAGATTTTCGGTCTTTTGGGTCCAAATGGCTCTGGCAAGTCAACGGCGTTGAAGATGCTTCTCGGCTTGGTTCAGCCAGATGCCGGTTTGGTTGAGGTTTTTGGAGTAGACGTGAAGAGAGACCCTGTGGCTGTAAAGCGGCAAGTGGGGTACGTTCCCGAATCTCCTCGCCTGTATGAGTTCTTGACCGGATTGGAGTATCTGGATTTCATTGGCGACGTTTTTGGCATGACGGCGGAAGAGAAGAGGGAGCGAATCAATGAATATCTAAAGGCTTTGGAGCTTGAGGGAAGAGAGGGCGACATGATAAGCGGCTACTCTCAGGGAATGAAGCAGAAAGTTGCCTTGGTCTCAGCCCTTCTTCACAAGCCTAAACTACTCATTCTGGATGAACCTCTGAACGGTTTAGACCCCAAATCTGCGAGAATTGTCAAAGATCTTCTGCATGAATTGAAGGCGCAGGGGGTGACAACGCTGATGTCAACTCACGTGCTGGAGATTGCTGAGGCAATCTGCGATCGCATTGCCATCATGTATCAAGGGCGGATTCTCGCCTTAGGTAGCATAGATGAGTTGAGACAGAAGGCAAGCTTGCCCGGCTCAGGCCTGGAAGATATTTTCTTGAAGCTCACTGGCGCGGGTGACATTAAGGCGGTAGTTGAGGAACTTCTAAAATGAATTGGAAAGTCGTGGCGCATCTAATACGCGTAGACATGAAGTCAGGCCGGCTGATTAGAGGAGGCAGACTGACAAGGGCTTTGGAGAGAAAGCTAATAACATACGTTCTATACGGTGGTGCTTTGGTACTCGGCGTCGTGGTTGGATGTCTAGTCGGGTTCTTCTACAACAGTATTTCTATTGTGGATCCACAGACGAAGGCGCTGTTTGACCTAGGTCTAATGAGTTTGTCATTATCTTTGCCAACTCTCGTTCTGATCTACAGCTTAGTCTTCACCATGATGCAGCAAATCCAAAGAAGTGGAACGAAGTTCACGATTCAAGCACCTTACTGGTTGCCAATAACTTGGAACGAACACACGTTGGCATCCATGCTGGCTAATCTTCTAGGCTTCCCGTTGATCTCAATCGCCTTTATTGGTCCAGCGCTCATTGCAGTCTCGTTTTTCACGGGTCAAGTTGCTTTCGCGGTTTTGACTTTGTTCGCTGTCCTTGCGAGCGCTTTCATGGCGAGCGCAATCACAGAGATATTCAGGACTGCACAGGTGAGGTTCATCGGCGCAGTTACCAAGTCTTCAGGCAGAGCAGCCGTATGGGTAAGATTCGCCGGGTCGCTTCTATTCTTCATTGCATTCTACATCGTTTATTTCACTCTGACATCTGGCATAGGAGCCATAGCTTTCGTTCAGACAATTGCTACGACTCAAGGTGCTGTCTGGTTTGTGCCGTTCTTCTGGCTTGGCATGTTCCTGTACTCCTTCATAGGTGGAATGCTTTGGCAGACACTTGCCTTCCTTGGACTCTCGCTGTTGCTTGTTCTCAGTCTATTCTATGCTGCTGTGTCGTTAAACAAGCGATTTGGACTCTATGAACCGCCTTCGATTACGGTGTCACGCGGAGTCTACGCGCCTCGAGTTGGTCTACTGGGAAGATTGGGCTTCTCCACCACTGAAGCTGCTTTAATCAGGAAAGATGTGAAAGCATTCACACGCCGACGAGAGCTAATGTATGTTTTTGTGATTCCTGTTTTGATTATTTTGTTTCCACTTTTGCAGACTGTGGGCGCAATGGGGCAGGAGTCCCCATTAACTGCGCCCATACTTGTGCTACCTTTAATCTTTCTCATGCCAAGCGTCATATTGGCAGTGTATTTGGGCAGCGTCATGATTGGCGAGGAGGGCGAAGCAATGTGGCGTATCTACTCCGCACCCATATCAGCTGAGAGTGTTGTGAAGAGCAAATATTTCTTCATCATTCTCTTCTCGATTCTGGTAATTACGGCAACAGGAATCGTTGGAGTCGCGGTTTTTCACCCTTCACCCAGAGCAACAATAATAGCTTTCACTGAGTCGTTTCTGCTCATGTTTGCTTTGAGTGCCTTTTCATTAACGATCGGCATTAAAGGTTCAGACTTCAGGGAGTTGCCTAGACCACGAATGATAAGACCTGAATGGGGGTTGATCAATCTTATCGTCTGTTTCGTCGCAGCCTTGGCAATTCTGGCTCCCTTCATCCCCTACGTGTTCACTGTCATCGCTTGGGTGCCAACCATAGACCCCTACCACGCAACGGCAGCAAGCGCAGCAATATCCATTGTCATCACGTTCATAGCATACAGAATGGCGCTAAGAAGCGCCAGAGAACTATTGGCTAAAGCCGAAATGTAAGAGCGTTGAGAGAATTAGCGCTCTCCGCCTTGGCAATAACAATCGTACTGGCTACTTCAATTGGTGTTCTTCGCCCTTCTCCAGCACCATTACTTTAATGTGTGATTTGGCCTCAACTTTCTTCTTAAATTCCTGAGGATCTGTGCTCCACGTGTGCATAGGTATCGCAGTCTTGGGTTTGATTACTAGCGCAGCTTCGGCAGCTTCAGCGTTATCCATAGTGTACTTGTCTCCTGTAGGAAGCAATCAATGTCCACGTTTCTCAGCTGCTTCATTTCTGGGATGAAATCGGTGTCCCCCGCGTGATAAATTGTCTTGCCCTCAACCGTCAGTAGGTAGCCAACGCCGTAGCCTCTGGGATGCCAAGGTTTCCCCGCGGATTTGAAACGTTTGTAGTTGTAGGCTTCCATAGCCTTGACCCGCATTGTGTTGACTTCTATCTCCTCTCCGGGTTGAAGGGTCTTGACCTTGCCACCGATTTTTGAAACGCAGCTTTTCGGCGCAATAACGGTTGTGTCGTCTCGCCGAAGCTTCTGAATTTTCTCCGAACTGCAGTGATCCGCATGGTTGTGGGTATGAGGATCAGATCAGCATTTTCGGATGTTTCGACTACTCCGCCGTACTTTCTTAAGTCAATATAGATGACTATTTTTCCCGCCTTGATTTGGAAGCTGGCGTGCCCAAGGAACTTTATCGTTACGCCCATTTTTCACACGACTTCAAGTAGTGTTCGCTCACAAGACTATTTTGAACCTGCATTCCTTGTCTCCACGTCTTATTGACTTCATCAGCGTGACCTCAACGGGCTTTTTCAAGGCTCCTTCGAACAGTGCCTTCGCCCAGCCGCGTGAGCAATTGCAGTATACTGCTGAGAGTTTCCCCGCTGGAATCTTGCTAACCATTGAGCAGTAACATTTCGGGTAGACTAGGTAGACGCTGTCTCCTTCCCTGTGCAGGTGTTTGTAGACTTTGCCAAGGTTCTCTATGAATTCGTCCACGTTCTCAGATTTCTCATAAATGCTGCGAGCCTTCTTTATGAAACTCGCAGATTGGCATTGTCTGCCACATTGTTCCAACACTTTAACCAGCAACTCGTGGTTGGCATGTTCATCCAATCCAGCCATCAAGGTGCAAATCCATTTTTCGGTCCGTCGGCTCACGCATATTCCTCGCGACAGCTCTGACGCCGACGGTGCATATAACAATGTAGGAAACCCGAAGCCAACACCAAGCGGAAGAATCTGTGCCATTCTGTTAGGCAGTATCAATGTTAGCACAGGTTCAGACACCAGAACGCTTTCTGCGCCATAACATCGGAGACTTCTTGGAGCAGTTTTCACCTTTTTTTCTGCTTTTTCCTTGCGATCAGCGGATGAAAAAATGATTAATACGACTTTGCCGAGCATTGTTAGAAGAGTTAGCCTATGCAGCGGTGGTATTGATGGTTGAGGTTAGGAAGCTTCTGGAGTACAATCAGAAGGTGCGACACAGGTATTTTGAAGCTTTTGCCAAACTTCCGTGGAAAGAATTCGTCGAGAATCGCGAAGCAAGCTTTCACTCGCTCCGGAACATTTTCATCCACACTTTAGGCGCAACAGACTATTGGCTTGACTTCCTGAAGAAAGAAGAATGCCACTCCAAAAAGGAATTCGACGAATATCAGACCTTTCAGGAAGTCAGAGCTTACATGGAAAGCGTCGAGGCACGAATGCGAGACTACTTGGACTCGTTGCTTGCGGGAGGGCTTGGCAAAAAGTATACACTCAAGAACGATGCAAACGAAACCATAGAAATCACAGCGGAAGACGTCCTAATCCATGTGTTCGAGGAGGAAGTTCACCACAGAGGCGAATTGATAGCGCTTCTATGGCAGATGGGCATCGAGCCGCCGCTGATGGGATGGAAGGAGCTTTAGCGAAGAGGGGAATCAAGGCTTGCATTAGTTTCTCTTGCGTGTCATCTTTCTCAATTTCTTGAGTTTTCGTTTTCTTTCTTCCATTCTGCGAAAGTCTTCGTGTATTGGTCTTGGTATTTTTGTTCTTGGGAAGTATATGTCGGCTTTTCCATCTGGAGCCACCAATGGATATTGCACTCGATGTTTGCGGTGTCGCCTGAAATAGAACCAGAAAAGAAGGGACACGCTTGTGACTCCGAAGACGATTGTAGCCACCCAAAAATACTGCATAACGATGCTGACGCAAAATGCTATTCCATTTGACATCGTCGCCAACAGCAAGACGAGCCAAACTGGCCATCTCTGTCTGCCCAATTGGTCTCCACTGAGATTACTGAGTCAAGTTGCTATTTTTACGTTTTCTGCGCCACTGAATGAAAATTGCTGTCGCCTTTGAGCGGAGTTTGACTGCCTTTAGAAGGAGCTACCTGAGTCGGAGTCCGCCCAGCTTCTTGTTTTGCCAACTGTACCGTCTGATTCGCGGGCTTTCGCCATAGCCGCAGGCTGCGCAGCGTTTCTTGGTTACATGGTAGCTTCTTCTGCCGCAGCGTCGGCATTTTATGTGCACGGTTTTGCCCATGCGGCGTCCGAATGAAGGTGTGCCCTTGCTTATTCGTGGCATGGCTCAGGTCTCACTTTTAGCGTGGAGGGGGA
>Ga0315296_10000135_pt1 | contig 70371 bp, 87 predicted proteins | sample YL17G14_18_MG_FD_203921 | JGI IMG/M metagenome (GOLD analysis project Ga0315296, IMG submission 203921) | Sediment microbial communities from Yellowstone Lake, YNP, Wyoming, USA - YL17G14_18 | ecosystem: Environmental > Aquatic > Freshwater > Lake > Sediment | place: USA: Wyoming | collected... | reverse complement strand
GATGGACTGAAGAAAATAGGTTGGGAACCAGCCGAATTTGCGCCTGTGGAGATCGGGCCTCTGCCCGCAAGGGCAAGTCAGATTGTCGAAGCAGGAAGCCCCGCCCTTTAGGGCGGGGTAGTTCACACTGTGACTTCAATATGATGTGCTGCTGTAATAAATCTCGAGGTAAAAATCATTGTTGAACTTGTCGAACTTCCCATCCTCCCAGACCGCTGTTATCGTCCACCGGTTGTTCTCGAACTCTCTGTTCAACGTGGGGGCCGAGGTGAATATGCTGAAGTCGTTGTCCTTGTAGCCATACCCTCCAAATGGCCCGGTAACCTAAAGTCGGGTTTTTGCCCCTAAAGTCTGGAGCAAGATAGCACGAGAAGCAAAGCCGCTTTTATTCAGGGCTCCTCTAAAACTTGGATAATTCTCTTCAGAGTCTGGCTCACTAATTTTCCGTCTGCTCTTCCGCGAACCTCCTTCATAACGTGGCCCATTAGAGGCTTGAACGCTCTCTCTCCTTGTTTTTTGAGGATGTCGAGGTTTGACTGAACAACATTCTTCACGATTTTTTCTACCTCCCCCTGCGATAATCGCGTAAGAGAAAGTGATTCGGCAGCATTTTTAGCTGATAATGTAGGATTTTTCGATAAAGCCGTTAGGACAGCGGGTATGCCCTCTTTGCTGAGCGCACCTTTCGATACAAGTTCGAAGATTTGCTTCATGTGATGATCCTGAAGATTGTCTATAGACACACCTTCTCTTCGTAAACTTTTGATTGTTTCCTCCAAGGTCACAGCAACCAGTACTGGGTCCACGCGGTAGGTCCTCGTTATCTCTTCAAACAAGTTTGCTTGAGTAGAACTTGAAATTTTTTCAGCGAGATCTCTACTAAGACGATATTTCCTGACATACCTCTCCACTTTTTCTTCGGGTAGTTCTAGGGCCTTCTTTTTAATTTTGCTAATTCGTTCGGGAGAAATCACGACCGGTTCGATATCCGTTTCGGGATACATTCTTGCCGCTCCGGGTAATGGGCGTGAATATTCTGTCGTGCCATCAGGCAGTGCCCTGCGTGTTTCCTCTGGCACTCCATTAAGCGCTTGGTTCGCCCTATCAACAACAGCTTTTAACGCAGCCCCCGCCTTCTCTTTATCACTTGCAACTAACACGACCGCATCATTCTCTGTAGCTCCAATTGTTTTCTTCAATATTGTTAGCTCCTCCTCAGAGATCCCGTACCCGGGCAGCTCATCCGTGTGGAAAATGCCTCCGACCTTCCCATAGAGTCTTGCATGGTCCGCCAGTTCTGTGCCGAATCTCCGTCCCGGCTGCAGTTCCTTACCAATAACCCCTGTGAATTTGGGTAATTTCACGGCTAGAACCCTCCCCCCAGCTCCAAGCGACTTGCGGACGACGTTGGAACTGGTATTAGAGAAAAGGTCTGTGACATCGATGATTCTTCCCTCTATCGCCCCAGCCCCGCGCCGCTTTAATTCCTCGGATATCTCTAGGAGGGCAAGCTGCCTCTGTACTTCGAGTTTTATGGCAGTTGAGATGAGCGCGAGTTCCTGTACTCCTTTGATCTCTTGGCGCGCGCCCCCAGATATCGAGATGTTTATGTCCTGCCTGATCGTCCCGATGCCCCGTTTGGCTTTTCCAGTTGCACGGAGGAGCTGCCCGATGTAGAGAGCAGCCTTCGCAGGAGTATGCGGGTCGGAAAAGTCGGGCCCCGTGGCTATTTCGACGAGCGGGATGCCAAGCCGGTCCAAGCGGTAGTCCACATGCTCCAGACTCTCGCCCACCTTTCGTGCCGCATCCTCCTCCAGACAGATTGTTGGAATGCAATGTTTGCCATTGATTTCGACCTCTCCATCCGTGGCAACCAGAACCGTGCGCTGGAAGCCGCAGGTGTTGCTCCCATCGATCACTGTCTTGCGCATGGCATGTGCTTCATCGACCGGTTTCGCTTTGAGCAGCAGGGCGATCTGGAGTGCGATTTCAAGCGCCTCTTCGTTGATGGGGTGCGGAGGTTCCTCATCCAGCTCCACCAGACATATACTGTCGGGATAGGTCTGGTACAAAAACCCCTTGTCTTTCAAAGATTCAGCCAGCGCGGCACGGTCCACCTCACCCATCTCGCTTTGGGTCGGACGCAGTTTTCGTTTGACTTTTAGTGGAGCTTCCTCGTCGTGTAGTTTCGATGGGCAGTTGCAGAAAAGCTTGCGCGTGTCGAGTTCCTGATGTATCTCGAATCCCACGCGCAGGCCCAATTTCCGGTAGTCGGGTTCACTCCTCATCGTCTCAATTTTGATGGTAAAGTATTTCAGTAAATAGGTTAGCCCATTCCTTTCCGATGCTCCAGCTTTTATTGGATTAAGATAGCGTCTAATGGGGAATCAGCTTGGACGACATCATCAAAGTCGCAATGGTCCCCGCCCTGATGTTGTTGGGCATCGCGCTGAGACAGGCCAAGACAGGTTTGAAGGCGTCGCATATGGAGTTGTTGATCTTATATTTCACGTTGCCGATACTCATGTTCACCCAGATGCTGACGATGGGGATTGACAAGTTGTCTCTCGGCGGCATCGCTGGTGTGTCGCTGGTTTACTTGGCGCTCTGCTTTTTTGTGAGCTATTGGTCGTGCAGACGATTGCCGAGCAAAGAAAAGGGCACGGTAGTGTTCAATGCGACCTTCTTCAACTCGATGTTCCTACCGTTTCCTCTGATATACGCGTTCTACGGCGACCTGTCCGTTGCCCTTCTCTTCAGCCTGCCCATCGCCATCCTGCACAACACCCTCGGGGTTTTTATGGCATCATACTGGGGCCACGGAAAAATCGAGAGGAAAACAATAATTCGTGCGATTACCTTTCCGCCTTTCGTGGCGTTTTTAATAGGGGTGCTGGCGAGGCCGATGCTGGCTGACTTTGTATCCAGCTCCGCGTTTAGCGCATTGAGTACAATAGGTCTGTTGACAGTCTATCTAAGCTTGGTATTGGTTGGACTGGCCATTCCCCTCTCGAAGGACTCGCTGATGGTGTTCCGCAATCGCGTCGCAGGGCTCATAACGGTGAACCGGATGTTAATATCGCCCATCCTTGCGCTGATTTTGGTTGCGGTTCTAAACCCGGTAGGAATCGTGAAGAGCACCATTATCATAATGTCCCTCATGCCGCCTGGTTTCACCAATTTGGTCATAACGTCGAGGTTTGGTCTGGATGTCGAGGCGACGTGTCAGAGCATCTTCTTGCCTTCGCTCGTGAGCGTTGGGATAGTGTTCGCCCTCAGATTTTTTGTCCTAATCTGAGTTCATTTGAATGAAAAGACTGGTTTTAGAAAAACGTCGGGTCTGGTTCTTGGTGTGATTTCTCCGGCCAGGTTGCTTTGCATGAGTTTGGAAACTTCCTTTGGATTCTTAGCGTGAGCGAGTGCCCACATCAGCTTCACCCAAGCAACTTCCGGAAGCATGTCATCTCCGGGTATCACGCCAAGCTGGAGCAGGTCGCGCCCAGTCGAGTAGACTTTCATGTCAACCCGCCCCCAGAGGCACTGCGATGTCATCACCACCGGTACTCCCTTTGCCACGGCGCGCTTTATCCCGCCAAACAAGGACTCTGGCACGTGCCCCAGCCCGGTTCCCTCGAGCACGATACCATTGTCCCCTGCTCTAAGCATGCCATCGATGACGCTCGAAGGCATACCCGGCGTGACCTTCAGGAGCGCAACCTTGGGCTCGAATTTACCATCTACCTTCACCCTGCCATCGGGGCTTGCGCGGTTGTAATCGTTGCGGAAAAGCTTCAGCTCGCGCCCTCTGACCATGCCGATTGGGATATCGTTTATAGTCTGGAATGTGTCGCGGCGGCTCGTGTGGCACTTCCTAACCTTGGTTCCCCGATGAATCAAGCAGAAATCGTCCTCCGTTGAGCCATGCATCACGACGCAAACCTCCGCGATGTCGGACTTGCCAGCAACCGTGACGGCTGAGATCAAATTGAGCGCTGCATCGCTGCTGGGCCTGTCAGAGGAGCGCTGGGACCCCACTAGAACGACGGGCCTGTGGAGCCCCTTGAGCATGAAACTGAGCGCGGCTGCAGTATAACCCATGGTGTCCGTCCCATGAGCGACTACCACACCAGAGGCCCCGCCGTTTATCTCCCTTTCAATCGCCTTGCCGATTTTGACCCAGAGCTCGGGTGTCATGTGCTCGCTGAAGACGTTGCAGGCCTCCACAACTTTGATGTTCGCAATTTCTGCTAGTTCTGGAACCGTGCTGTAAATTTCCTCTGGAGTGAAAGCGGGAAAGACGGCGCCCGTCCTGTAATCAACCCTGCTTGCTATCGTCCCACCCGTGCCTATTATCGTCACGTTTGGTTTGGAAGGATCAGGAGTGAACTTAAGTTTGGGGATGCCGAGTTTCGGTGGCTTTCCTCGCTCAAGCAACTTGATCCGTGTCCCACTTCCTATCTTGACTCCCACGTTGTAGCCGCTTTTGAGTTTAAGCACGAAATGGTTCGGGTCTCCAAGCTCGGTGCGGGGCATCAGGACACCTTCGTAGGTTCTGCCAGCGCTTTCGACCTTTATCTTATCACCCACTTTCGCGGAAGCCGCATTCAAAAGTTTCTGAGCCTTACCCCTGTACCCAGACATAGCTATCAGCTTACGATAATGCACGCGGGTTTAAATCGATGTTCCCCACTGGCAGTAAAAAACTAATAAACCTTGAATCAGAAGAATCAAGCGGCGGGGATAACTCAACCTGGGAGAGTGCCAGTCGTTCGGGAACACTCGAACGAGCAAAACTGAAGTTCCCAGGAGCAGATATCTGGCTGTTGGGGGTTCAAATCCCCCTCCCCGCACCATAAGAATAATGCCAAATGAACAATTCTTGTTTAAACCCTGATTTGTTTTGATATGAGTAACTTTATTCACAAATGAGGTTACGTGTTCCAAGTATTTCGTCTATTGCCCTCATTTGGCTCTGTTTAAGTGGCCCATATTCTAAAGCCTTGGCATTTTCCTCCACTTGTTTTACTGTCTTGAAACCAGGTATCGGAAGCGTCACAGGAGATCTGGCCCAAATCCAACCAAGAGACCCTTGTATCAAGGTTCTTCCGTCTTCTGTCAATATTTCTTTTATTCGATCTAATTTTTTAGTAAATTCTGGCACCGCTTTTCCATTTTTGAAGTAGACCAACCATTCTGGAGTGGCTGTTCTAATATCATTTTCAGGTAATTGAGGTGCTTGTGGTGTATACTTTCCTGAAAGCAGCCCCATCGCCAAAGGCGCTTTATTTATGTTTAATAGCCGTTTCCTTTCACAAAGACTGACGATTTCGGATGTATCTCTGAAAACATTTAACTCGCTTTCAACTGCCACATAGTGCTTACGATCGGAATACGCAGTTGCGCGACTAGTTGAATCCGTACTCCACCCATAACCTCTAATCACACCTTCACTGGCCAGGTCTTCCAACGTGTCCATGGTTTCAGCCGCTCTGTCAACCGGGTATCCCCAAATGTGAAGGAGATAGATATCTATGTAATCGGTTTTTAATCGCTTAAGCGAGGCATCAACTGCGCCGCGGATATATTTTGGGGAAGCATTCTCGCCTAGTTGACTCTTTGTTTTTGAGTCGAAGGCATTACCAAATTTTGTTATGATTGTTATTTCGTCACGATAGTTTTCTAAGGCCCTTCCTACCAGTTCCTCGCTGAGACCACAACCATAAACATCTGCAGTGTCGAAAACTCTCACACCGAGTTCAAACGCTCTGTTCAGCGCTCTTACCGATTCTTCATTACTGGTATTGCCCCATCCTGAAGACCGTCCATCGCGCCCTACGGAGGGACCGCCGATAGCCCAAGTGCCTACTCCCAACGCACTTGTTTCAACATTTAATTTTGGGATTTTCCGTTTGTATAGATCAACCATTTTTGCTCACGTTTTTCCTATTTTCATCTCTCCTTTAAAAAAGTCTTTCTTATTTTATAGACATGTACAAAAGCCCATCAGAGGTGAAAATCTACTATTCCCTCTCCGCGCCTGGGCCATGTCGCCCGCGTGCTCGCCGTCTTGACTCTCCTAACGTTGATGCGCACTATTCTACTTTTTTTTCTTCCTGACTCTAGCAATTCTCTCGATTTCCTTAAGCCGTCTGCTCCTGTCACCAAGCTTCCCGCGTATTCTGTGCATTTGTTTGGTCCTTCGTTTGCTTGTCTCGCGGCTGACTCTCAGTTTGCCCTTTGTCATCCTTAGTGCTGTCTCTTTCCTTCCTACCTCTTCCTTGGTTCTCCTGAGCGCAATCTCTTTTTGCCTGAGCACTTCTGCCTGCCTTGCTTTTTCCTCTGTTAGGGTTTCCACCTTTCGGACATATTCGTGGAGCACCCTGCGAGTGTGGACTCCGTAGCCAACCAATATTATCCCTATAAACACGCCGATGCCGCTGATGACGTAGTTGGTGGCCCACGAGAATATCCACTCCCGCGGAGGCGTGATGTTCAAATATGTGAGTACAATGTAAAAGACTCCAAGAAATATGAAGAAAGCCCCGACGCCGATGCTCGCGCTTCCAACATTACTCTTTTTAACTATTCAACTCCCCGAAGTTAACTTGGCGGCTGCTTTTAAAAATTAAGCTGTAACCGATGTCAAAATATTTTCCGAAGTTCTGCCAAGGACTCAATTACAAGATTGGCTGGTTCCTCGATTCCCCAATTCCTTCGCCTGAGCCATATCGCCCGCATGCCAGCGGCTTTGGCCCCCCTGATGTCGGTAAATGGTTTGTCTCCGACCACCGCGCACTCCTCCGCGCGTAATCCAAGTTTGGAGGCTGAGAGTAAAAACGGATCGGGACTCGGTTTAGTATGAACAGTATCTTCTCCACTGATGACCACAACATCAAACATCCTGATAAAATCGAGGTGTTTCAGTCTCATGTTTTTTATCCCTGGCTTGCCATCCGTGTCCGTGACGAGACCTAATTTGTAACCTTTTTGCTTGAGATAGTTCAGTGTAGGCTCAGCATCGGGGTAGGGTTTACTCGCTTTTGAATATTTGTTCCAGTAAAGTTCCGTCAGCTCCTCTGTTATTCGGCGGGGCACTTTTTCCCTCAACCCAAGCTCAGAGAGCAGAACTGGCCACCACTTGTCGCGGTCGTACTTGGTCTCCATGTTCATCCGGTCGCCAAAATCGTCGAGCTTCAAGTGAATGGTAGCTTCATCTGCGTCAATCCCACTCTCGCGGAGATAATCTCGTAGTTCCTCCGCTACCGCGCGATGTGCTGCATCCAAGCCAGCAGGTGCGTCGATGAGGGTTTCGTCCAGATCGAATAGCACAGCCTTTATCTCGCGCATCAAATTTCAATCCTCCTTTCCACCACAAAATCTTGTTATGTACGCGGTCGTGGTCCGTGCGGCGTTTTTCAGGATATCTTCGTCTATCCCCGGAGCCCCGCAGATGAGCAGAAGAACGTCCCTCGTTGACAAGGTTACCTTTGTATAGTCCGCATCTCGATACGGATAGATTGCGATTAACTTTTCCAGATCCGACACCACAGCCTCATTGCCTTCGAGCACCATCGGTTTATCCATGCCTATGCCCGTGAACTTCTCCCCCCTGCGCGCCAGCCTGAGTACAAGGTTCCCGCGAATACCTTCTGAATCGAAAGCGCCTATAGAGATACATGTCTTGATCGAGGCCAGATTGTAAGCGTCTACGAGCGTGTTTATCGTCGGCAGCGGTTTCCCGGCCAGCACCCTTCGGATGAGAGCCTCTGCAGCAGGCCTGTTTTTCGTGGGGTCGATGCCAATGCGCCAGAAAAAGTCCCGGTATGCCCTAAAAATTGGAATGTCTTTTACAGTCGCGATGTCGTAGTCACGTTTTATCTCGTTAACAACTTCCCCTTTGAACGACTCCAGCTCGGTATCTTCTCCTTCAACTCTGACCCCTTCGACGCTACAGACCAGGACCTTTAGGCCCGGAAAGCGCTCATTCAGCTGGGGTTGAATAGAGATTCTCATGATTCCAATCTATGCAGATATCTTTCTAAACAAATAACCGCCCAATAGAATCATCGCTGCGCAGAAAACTAACAAGATTCCGAAGTCTACCAATGGTGGAAAATTTGCTGCCAATGTTGGAAGATTTGACGTGTTCGGGATTGCTCCTCTGATACCATCAACCCCGTACGTGAGAGGGTTGACATGAGCAACCGCCTTCATCCAATCAGGGGCCGTGCTAATCGGAAAGAAAGCTCCAGAGAGGAAGAAGAGGGGCATGATTAGAAAGTTCATTACCACTGGAAAAGCGATTGGGTCCTCGATCTTAGAGGCGAACGCCAGACCCGCGCTCACAAACCCTAGGGAGATGAGGGCCATGAAAGCTAAAATTTGGATGAACGCTATTATGCTAGGCGGCCACACACCCACTAGTAGTCCTGCGGCGAGGAGTAGCAACATCCCTTGAAGCATTGAAACCGTCATGCCACCCAATGCTTTCCCTAGCATTACATGAGTCCTTGAAACCGGGGCGACCAGTATTTCCTTCATAAAACCGAACTGTTTGTCCCAGAGCACGGAAACGCCTGACATCATTGAGGAGAATATCAGCGTCATCCCGATTACCCCCGGGACCATGAACTGGAGGAAGCCGGGTATATTAAAGGCCGCGCTCATCCCAACTCCCATAATTGCCAACCACAAGAAGGGCTGGATCAACGATGAAATCAGCCTCGACTTTCCCCTGACGAACCACTTCATCTCCCTGAGCCAGAGAGTGTAAATCACCTGGATTGCTGACATTTACCTCCCCCAATGTGCGCCCATCCCGAATGGACGACGCGCGCCACTTTCAGGCCCCTCCTCTCTGATGGCCTTACCCGTGTATTTGATGAATACATCCTCCAGCGTTGGCCTGCTCAAGCTAGCCTCTAGGACCTGACCACCATGAGACCTGACGATATCGATCAGTTTCGGAAGCGCTTTTCCGCCATTGTCTACCTGCAGATGCAAGCCATCTCCGACGATTTTTGCTTCCTTCACGATTCTACTCTTACGGAGAATGGCTACTAATTTTTTTGGCTCTGTAACCTTGATGGAAACAATGTCTCCCTTGAGCTTGTCCTTGAGTGATTCCGGATTGTCGAGCGCCACTATTTTTCCGTTGTCGATTATGCCGACGCGGTTGCAGAGGTAGTCCGCTTCCTCGATGTAGTGGGTGGTCAGGATGACGGTGATCTTTTCAACCTCGTTCAGCGATTTGACCTGCTCCCAGACTACTCGCCTTGTTTGGGCATCGAGCCCCAGCGTGGGTTCATCTAAGAAGAGAATTTTCGGGCGATGCATCAGGCCACGCGCCATCTCCAACCTCCGCTTCATGCCTCCCGAGTAGGTCTGGACCAAAGCGTCTGCGCGATTGGTTAGTCCAACAATTTTTAATACCTCCTTTATGCGCTCCTCCCTCTGCGCCTTCGTCATGCCGTACATACGCCCGTGGAAATCCAAGTTTTCCCTGCCCGTCAGGCGGTTGTCGAGCGAAGGCTCTTGAAACACGATCCCAATCTCCGACCGAACTTTGTCCGGATCCTTACAGATGTCGAAGCCAGTTACCCTCGCCGTTCCCGCGGTCGGGCGCAAGATCGTGGCGAGCATGTGGGTAAGCGTGGTCTTTCCAGCGCCGTTCGGGCCAAGCAAACCGAAGAGCTCGCCATCATTTATTTTGAGGTTCACGCGGTCGACCGCCACCAGACTGCCAAACTTTTTCGTCAGGCCGCATGTTTCTATCGCATACTTTGCTTTCATTTACTCAACCCCAAAAAGCTCATGGAGAAATTCTTTGAATCCGACCATTAATTTTCTCCATTCAGAAAACGCTGTTTCAGCCGCTTTTCTCCCATCTGGAGTGATTTTGTAGTATCGACGACTCGGCCCGCCTGCTTTAGGGGCGGCCCACTCGCTCTTCACAAATCCTTTTTTCTCAAGCCGCCGCAATATCGGATATATCGTCCCAGCTTTTGGTGCCCACCCACCCTTTGTCTTTAACCGAAGCGATTGCATTATCTCGTAGCCGTACATCTTGTCCCCCTTATTCTTCAGTGTCCAGAGTATCCACATACCCAAGAAACCTCGCCTCATCTCCTTATGCAACTGAGCCCGTCGCCCGTTGAATTTGCGTATCATGCGCATCCGTCTAGCTATGTAGAACTACTATATAAAGTTATGTAGTGCTGCTACATAGTTCCTCGCAAACAAACTTTTCTGGCGACATTTCATCTTTGACCCGTAACTTTCTCCATCCATTCTCGGACAACTATTTTAGAGCATCGACTCAATGAAAAATGATGAAGTTCACCTCCGAGGAAACGACCTTCCTGAAGAAAAACGAGGTCTGCAGGCTTGCCACGGCCTCGCGAGACGCCGCGCCTCATGTCACGCCAGTCTGCTACATCTTCCTCGACGGCCACTTCTACATCGCCACAGACTACCCCACGAAAAAATACAAAAACGTCCGCGAGAACCCAAATGTCGCATTGGTCGTGGACACATACAAGCCTCACAAAGCGGTCGCGGTAGAGGGCGAGGCTGAAATCCTGGAGAGGGGCGAGGAATTCAGACGTATACGCGAGCTGTTCTACAGGAAGTTCGACTGGGCGAGGAAAGACCCGTGGAAAGAGGGAGAGTCCCCGATCCTCAAGATAAAGCCGTTGAAGAAGGCCAGTTGGGGCTTGTGATGCGCAAGGGTTGGGCTCTGGGGTGTACGGAATTCGCTGTTCCGGGCAAGACGCTGGAGGACAAGCTAAGGACGCTGGAATCGCGTGGAATGTGGCTAGAACTAGTCAACGATGACAAGAAGCGGTTGAAATATGTTTTGGACGCGCTGCAAAGTTTTGACACTTCGATTGAGTCCGTCCAAGCGTACATGTTGCATGAGCTGCAGATGTTGAGCGTTAGGGAGACGGAGCGAAAAACCGCCGTGCGTCACGTAGAGGACACTATAAAATTGGCTTCAAGGGTAGGGGCGAAGAATGTCGTGACCACTATAGCTTACGGAGAACCGGCGATTGAAAACCCGAGAGAAAAATGCGTCGAACTGTTCAAACATCTCGGAAAGCTCGGTGAGGAATTCAACGTTGTGGTCTCCATCGAACCGTTGGGCAGGGACAGAACTACTTTTCTACCAAGCGTGTCTGGAGTCCACCGACTGGTTCAGTATGTGGGTTCGGCCCATGTGCGTCTGATGGCCGACACTATGCATATCCATGCTAACGGAGAAAACGTGGCAGAAGTTGTTGGAAAATACGCTTCAGAAATAACGGAACTGCAACTGCGCGACACGGATTCAAGACCACCGGGGCAGGGGAAGATAGACTTCGCCCCCGTGCTGAAAGTTGTCCGTGAAAAGTTCAAATGGCTAGTATGCTTGGAGTACCAACCTGGCCCAGACTCGCTCGCAGATTTCGCTAGCGCCATTGAAACAACAAAAATTATCTCTGCGGCTCGATGATAACTTTGAGCGAGTCTTTCGCCTCTGCGACGAGCTTGAAGCCTAGGCCTACTTCAGTCAAACCTAGCCGGTGAGTGATCATATCGCGTATGTTTATCCGTCGTTCACTTAGGAGCTTCAGCGCTTCCTTGAGGTCATTGGGCGCAGCGCCGTAGGATGTCATCATGGATATCTCATTGCGCCATAACTCAGTGAAAGGAATTTGGACATCGGCGCCAAGTCCCGGTACCGTGAAAAATAGAATTGCGCCTCCGCGGTCCACACATTGCAGGGCTTGTTCGCTCGCGGATGGGGCTCCCGTGCAGACCATCACTCTGTCAGCAAGTCTGCCATCGTTGATCTCACGCAATTTTTTCGGTATTTCTTCTCTGGCATTTATCACGGCATCTGCTCCAAACTTTTTTGCGGCTTTCAAACGGTATTCGCTTATATCTGTCGCGATCACTCGTTCCGCCCCCTTCAGTCGAGCAAGTTGTACGTGGAGCAATCCTGAAATTCCGCTGCCGAGGACGAGGACAGTATCCCCAGCCCCAACCCGCGCCAATCTTTGCCCCCGCACAACGCAACCTAGCGGTTCGATAAAGGTTCCCTCTTCAAATGAGACGTTTTTAGGTAAGGAATAGACGCCGCGTTCTGCGTTTATCTTGGGCACGCGGATATACTCTGCGAATCCACCAGGGTCGTAGTTGGTCGTATGCAATGTTTCACATGCAGTTTCATGCCCACGTTCACAATAGCGACAGGTGCCGCATGGGACGTGGTGAGAAACGAAAACCTTATCGCCAACCTTGTAGCGCTTCACGCCTTTTCCAACCTCGACGATTTCTCCCGTCGCCTCGTGGCCCAGCACCCGCGGGGCAGTTTTGACCCGGTACCACTCAAGCACATCGCTGCCACATATCCCGGAGGCCATCACTTTCATCAAAAATTCTCCGGGCCCTATCTTCGGCTTGGGCACCTCCTCTGATCTTACATCTCGGTTGTTGTAGTACATGGCGACTCGCATACTTAACCTAAGTAAGTCTGGAGGGTCTGGGGATTAAAGTTTCTGTAAATATTTCTCAAAGTCTTTTACTTGAGGAGGCTTCTTACCTTTACCAGGTAGGATAACATGCCCTTCCTTTCTCAGATGGGCCGCCTGTGCTTTCACGCCGCCAGGAAGTTTTTCGTTTAAGCTGCCGTTGTCCCTGATCACGCGCCAATAGGGGGTTATCTTTTTGCTTTCAGATCTTTTGTCTTCTTCAGCCACTTCAGCGGAAATTCTAACAAAAATTCCCGTCGTGAGTGGACAAGTTGAATCGGCATTGAAATCTTTTGCAAGACGTCCCCTGATCTGTTTTATGGTGACGAGCTTTCCTGTTCGAACTTTGCGAATCAATCCATCGACAAGAAGGGGCGTGGCGACGAGAACTCTTCTGCCACCAAATCTTTTTTCCCACGAGGACGGACCTCTTACAACTTTTGGCAAACCTTTTGGCGGATTTTCTAATTTTTCCCGCCAGCTTTTGCGTGTTTTCAAGTTTGTCCCCCCGAGTTCCAGACGCACGTTAAGAGGACTTTTTTCTTTTGGTTTTGTCAAATATTGCCTGCGCTTCTTTTGGAGTGGCATTTTCATGAATTATCGCACGAATCGCCTTGACCATCGCAACCGGGTGATTGTGCTGCCAAACATTTCTTCCCAGATTCACACCAATGGCACCTTTCTGCAGGGCATCATACACCCAGCGGAAAACTTCGATTTCTGAATTAACCTTCGGGCCACCGGCGATGACTATTGGTACTGGGCACCCGCGGACGACCTTCTCGAATCCCTCTTCGCAGTAGTAAGTCTTAACCACGCGAGCCCCTAGTTCAGCTGCAATTCTGCTGGCTAGAGCGAGATATCTGGCGTCACGTTTTCCTAATTCAGTTCCAACAGCGGTCACCGCCATAACAGGGATGCCATACTCCTCGCACTCATTCACGAGGTTCGATAGGTTCAACAGTGTCTCATGTTCATGCTCGCTGCCCACAAAAATCGACATCGATACCGCGCTGGCGTTCAGCCGTACGGTCTCTCTGACCGAGGTGGTGATCCCCTCGTGAGACAGCTCCTCCTTTCTAGCCATGCTCGTGCCGCCGGAGACTCTGAGAATGACTGGTTTTGTATTTTTCGGATCGACGCAGGAACGAAGTATTCCTCTTGTGAGCATGATGGCGTCAACATAGGGCAGAAGGGGCTGTATGGTCTTTCCTGGCTCCTCCAGCCTTGTCGTGGGGCCTTGGAAATAGCCGTGGTCAATGGGTAGGAACATCGCCCTGCCGTCGCGCTGGATCAGTTGCGCGAGCCTGTTCTTCATCCCCCAGTCCATGTCATCCCCTTCACTTTTTGGGCCTGACTATTAAATATCCTTTGTCAACCAACCAGTGGTGAAACTCCCACGTGGTATGTTTGCAGTCCGCTGCACAGGTTTGTTTTATTTTTTCATAACCTTCAGAACCGGGTTTACAAGCGTTTAGCTCCAATTGGACCGGACATCTTACATCATTGCAGAACTCGCGCTTTTTGTAATCCACGTAACCCTCGATTGGCATGGTCTTACCTCGACCTCATACTTCAACGACAAGTTTTATACCCATGTCGTTTTAATTACCAAAAATGATGTAACTGTGGTGGAAAAACGAGCGAGAAAAACAGAAAAATTTTGGTGCTCCTGATAATCCTTGTTTTCATCCTCTCGATGATGATTCCAGCCCTCATCATATTACTGTAGTAGAAGCCTATTTTATTTGGAAATCGACAACTGAATGGGCGGCAGTGGTCCAGCTTGGTCGAAGACTCAGGCCCTCCAAGGCAACGAGGTGAGCCTGTAACGCGGGTTCGAATCCCGCCTGCCGCACCACAAAATTTATATATTTTATAATTTTTATAAAATATTGAGGAACAATGAGAAAAACAACCCTTGCTGTAAGTACAGAGGTAAAGACCAAGCTTGACCGCTTTGGCCGTAAAGGAGACAGCTACGACGACATAATAAACCGACTTCTCTCCCTCAGCGAGGAAGAGCTGGAAATGATAGATGAAGTCTACGCGCGAATCGAGCGTACGCCCAGAAAGGAGTACGTTAGACTTGAAGACATATGAAGTCCTCCTAAACCCTAAGGCAGCCGAAGAACTAAAGAAGCTGCCCCATGACGCGGTGGAGCGTATAAAGAAAGCGCTCGACCACTTGAGGGACCACCCGACAAAAGCGAGGGGCGGATCAGACATAAAACACTTGGTCGGCACCTCCAATCCCGAGCTTTACAGAATTCGAGTTGGAGATTATCGGGCTATCTTTTGGGTGGATGAGAAGAGAGGTGAGGTGCTTGTCGAAAAGGTGGGACCTAGAAAGAGCGTTTACACTAGAATTTGAATCCCACTGGCTACACCACAGGATTATTTCGAGATATCCTTCCGCGAGCTCGTAAAGCCATTTGACGATACTATTTTTGGCGTCTCAGTTTGCCCAATAACGCGTCTAACATTTCCTTTTTCGTAATTTTTTATGGGAAGCCTTACTTCTTTGATTTCTTTAATCTCGCTATCTGCTCTTCCAGCTCCTTAATCTTCGCCCTGTATTTTTCTGCTGTCATCCTTACGGCCTCCGTAACCTTTGCCGCCGCCTCTGTCGCCGCTCTTTCTGCTTCCAGCCGCGCCGCCGCTATTTCAACTTTCACTCGCTCCTCCTCCGCCCATCTGCGCTCGGTGATGTCTCGCGAGATGCCCATCGTCCCTATGATTTCACCCTTCTCGTCATGTAGGGGCACTTTAGTAACGGAAACCCAGCGCTCCTCCCCGCCCGGTCGGATGAGCCTCTCTACTTTATCAACAATCGACCTGCCCGTTTCCATCACGCGCTTATCATCCGCAGCCATATTTTCGGCCTGCTTTTTCGGATAGAAATCAAAATCTGTTTTCCCGATTATCCCCTTGAGGGTTGAGCCCATATGTTCGGCCTTGATCTTACTCACCATTACAAAACGGTTGTTCTCATCTTTGAAGTAAATGGAGTCCGGGATATTGTCCATGAGATTCTGCAGCAGCTCATTCTTAGACCTGTTGGCCGCCGTTGATTTTTTCTTTTTTACCATCCGATTCCCAACCCAACTGAAATTAATAAGTCTCTCGTTCTTGCACTATGTTCCACATCTTTTTAAGAGTAGTTCCCGCCAGCTTAATAACACATCTAGGTCCACGACATCGGCCACGGTACTATTCTACTTCTCTCTCCCCTAATGCGTCTGAGCCAAAATACAGTGAAAATAGCCACAGCCACCAAAACCGCGCTGAGCAATACGGCCAATAAGTTAGGTGTCCTTTCCACCACCGTTCCAATCCGCAACACGGTAAAGTTTTCCGCATGAATGTCGAGGTCCCCGCCGTGCTCCGGGCACGCAAAGTGGAAGGTCCCGACCACCTCCACGGTGTCTCCTATATGCGTGTAATCTCCGACGAAGGAAACGTTTTCCGCGTCGTCCGCACGGCACCAAACTCCGATAGGCACTCCGTTGTCGAGCACGTTGACCCATGCCGAGTCGCCTCTCATGAGTACCCCAATAACTTCTCCTCTGAGTGTAACTGTTGCGCCATCAAAGCGGACGGAATTCTCAACTAGCTCTTTGCCTGTTTCGGCGCTCACCAGAGGCACCATGAACAGGAGCAAAACGACGGCCAAAAAGCAGACTTTCCTTTTCATTTTTTAATCCCCTTTCTGAGACCTAATATCACGAACCCGAACAGCACGAAGACCGCCATTATCTCGAGCTTCCCTGCCCACATCAGGAACATGTACGTGACCTTGAGCATCGCCGGCATTGAGGGGGATGTGATGCCGCAGCTCAGCCCCACATTGCCCAGTGCGGAGGATGTCTCGAACATGGAATCCTCCAAACCGTAGCCATGGACCGCGGTGATCGCGGTCCCCACGGAAAAGAGAATGAGGTAACTTATGGTTATCACCGCCGCACCCTTTATCACCGTGTCCGTGAGCGGGGTGTCCTCTATGTGGTGAAAGCCCTCCCTCACAACTGCTGTCCTCGGCAGCAGCGCGCGCTTCACGTCCCCCCAGAACGACTTTAAAAGCACCCCCACACGCAGCATCTTTATGCCCCCCGAGGTGGAGTTGGCGGAGCCGCCGATTACCATCGCAGCTGAAAGTAACACCATGGAGAAAACAGGCCACATCAGCATGAATTGAGAAGGGGAGACGGTCTGAAAACCAGTGGTGGTCTGGGCCGAGATCACGTGGAAGACGCCTTTCCTGAAGAGGGCCTCCCCGGATGTGTAAAAGTTAGTGAACAACAGGTTCGCCGAAACAAGTAAGCCGAACGTCAGCAGCATGAACAGGAGAACTCTGACCTCTATGTTTTTCAAAATCTCCCTCCTCCTGCCTCCTAAGACCACGTAATGGAGGTTGAAGTTGATCGCCCCTAAGACCATTACTACTATGGCGGCCACCTCGACCCAAACGCTGTGGTAGTAAAGCAAGTTTTGAGAATGGGTGCTGAACCCCCCGGTGGCATAGCCCGTCATCGAGTGATTGAGCCCGTCAAAAACTGCAGTACCTGGGTCAAGGCCCGCTTTAATCCCTGCCACCGTAAACAGGATGGTGCCTATTATCAGGAAGGCCACCGCGATTTTGATGATCATCCTGGACGTGCGTACGATGCTTGGCCTCATCCCCATGTCCTTTGCCTCACCCTTGAAGGCGAGGACCGAGCTCATCTCCGTCTTTCCCAGAATTGAAAGAGAAACCACTATGATGCCTATGCCGTCGCCGAAGAACTGCAGGAAATGTCTGAGGAAGTTGATGCTGTGGGAGAGGTGGTCTATGTCCAGAGTCAGGGTAAGACCGGTGCCGGTGAAGCCGCTGACGCTCTCGAAGCATGCGTCCAAGCCGGAAGCTGTGGCGTTCGACAACAAGATCGGGACGCTGGCCAAAATCGGTGCGAGGAGCCAAGCGAGAGCGGCCATGCACACGGCATGTTTCAGCTCCATCTCCTTTTTCGTGTAAAGGAAGTGAGAGACGATGCAGCCCAAGATAAACGCGATGGCGGAGCCTATGAGGAAGTATGGGATAGTATCGAACTCACTGTAGATGACCGCCACAATGATCGGCAGGAACAGGACCGCTCCCGTCACGTAACATATCTTGCCCAAATTGTACCCGATTATCTTCAGGTCCTCTCTCGTAACCGCTGGTATCAAGGTCGCACCTACAGAACGGATTTTATAAACACAAGTAGCAGGCAGATGAACATGGCAACGGCAATGATTAACAAAGTCAAGCCGATTTCGCTTAAGATGCCCGCAATGAAGTTAAAGTTCTTCTTCAGGAAATTTACGAGGCTAAACTTTCTAAGGCCCATCACGATCCCTTCAGCATCTCCACAAGTTTCCTAAGGGCGTTCTCCTCCCCTATGAGAGCCACAGCATCGCCTTCCTTTATCACGGTGCTGCCACGCGGGATGATCAGTTTGCCCTTGCGGTATATCGCGGCGACCACGCATCCAACCGGTATTGCGAGGTCTACGATCTTCTTGTTCTTCGCCTTAGAATTCTCCGACACGTCGACCTCAACCGCCCGGGTTATCGTCCCGGAGATTAGCACGGAGGTTGTGCCTGGGAGGGCTATCGCGTTCTCGAACACCATTGCTGCCACGTGAGCCGGGCTCACTATCAGGTCTATGCCCACGCCCTGCATCATCCGCGCTCGGTCCATGTCTTCAACGCGTGCGAGAACCAGCGGGACATTGTATGAGTGTTTGGCCAGCTGGGACGCGACTATGTTCTCGCTGTCGTTGCCGGTGACGGCCGCAAAGACGTCGGCGTTCTCTATCTTGGCGTCCTCCAGCACCTTCTTGTCAGTCGTGTCTCCGTTGATCACGAGCGCGTTCATCTCCGTCGACAGCCTCTCGCATAGGGCCTGGTCCTTCTCTATCACGACGACATCCTTGCCCTGCTCGATCAGCTGCCGGGCAAGTTGCGCGCCGACTCTGCCCCCTCCGGCGATGACTACATACGTGGCTTTTCTCATAGCTATCCCATAACCGTCCCTTTCCGTGGTATAAATAAAAACCCACCTCCCGGTGCAAAACTCTGGGTGGGCTATTTAGGTACACGGGCGAGGCGGGCCCTTTGCGGTAAACCCGCGCGGCTATCCTTCCAGCCGCGCCGCCAGTTAATGGTCGATAAAAAGTGAGTTCTATCCTTCCAACACAAGGTTTTAATAATATCCTTCTAGTTTAATTGGAGGATGAAGTGGCAAGTGGATTAAAATCTGGCGTCGTTGGTTGTTCGCTCCTGATCCCAGCGATTTTCATGATGATCATTTTGAGATTCATCAGTTTTGCCCAACCATGGTACGGAATAGTCGACGCAATAGCAACCTTGATTTTTGTCATAGGCATTTTACTTGTCTCCCTAGGCGCGATGAAACTTGGGAAATATTACCAAAACATATTCCCATCGGTGGCTGGTATAATCGGGCTTATAGCGGCAATAATAGGCTTGGTGGGGGCGATAATGGAATTAGTATGGCTATTTGTTCCAGGTCTCTTCGTGATTTATATCAACTTGTACCGCGTGGCTATAATTCTTGATGGGATATTTTTCATTCTATTCGGAGTTGCCTTCATAATTCTAAGGGATAAAATCGGCCTCGTCGGGTTGGCGATTGGCACGGGTGTCATGGCGATAATTGCAGGTGCACTCCTGTGTCCGGCGATTCTTAATAACATTATCTTTCTTGCTGGCATGATAGTGCTCGTCCCGACAGCCATATGCGCGGCTTACCTCCTTACTAAGGCAAAAGGAATCCCTAGGGAAGAGGTTAAGAAAGTCAAGAAACTGGTGGTTCGCACCGCAGAGGCCAAAGCGAAAAAGCCCATGGAACCTGAGGAAATAGAGGATGAGGTCTACAAGTACGTCAGAAAACACCCCGGAGGGATTGACGTCGCTGAATGCGCTGATAGCTTAGGAATTTCTGAGAAAGATGTGGAAAAGGTAATCAACACACTAGTGAAAAAGGGCAAGCTGGAAATAGGTTAACTCAAACACGTTCTAAGGTCGGAGCTGAAAGTTTCGTCCTGCGCAACTTAGTGTTTTATCTTTTTTATTTAGTCGGTTTCACTGTTATTATCTTGCGTTCAGTCGGTTTCAACATCAGTTTCTCGGGCCGGACGAGCCTCCGATGGTAGATCCGGGCTATGATGCCCAAGATCGCCGTGGCCACGGCCAGCCAAAATATCCCGGTGAGAGAGAATGTTATCGGGGCTGTTATAGTCGCGGTGCTCCCTATCTGAATCGTTGACACAGCAGTTCCGCTAATATAAGGCATATTGATCTGCACCACCGCATTACCCGCCCCTGCCCCGCTGAACGCCCCAGACAGCAAGCCCGGTAAAACGTGGTTAAAAATGAGGGCACCCGCCGCGAGCACAATTAAGAGACTGATGATCGACCAGAAAGGCTTCATCACCCCGAACCTAAAGAGGCGCTTCGACCACCAGCGCTTCGGGAGCAGAGAGGCTAGAATCATGAATATCCCTGCGATTACAAATGTGATTTTAGCCGCCAAGAGGAAGAGCCCGACCAAAGAGGACTGAATCGGCAGCCCAAACAGGGACATGTTCATATCAAAGGGAGACAGCGCGATCTCCATCGCTCCCGTCCCGGCCCTGCCGACCCACCACGGGCCTAGAAATGGGAGCAACAAAATTAAAATTCCCGTGATTAAACCGAACCAGTTCATGGGGGGCAGGCCAAGATCTGGGGATTTTAGGCCGAGCTTCATCATGAACCCCCTTGTCCGCCAACAATCCGTGCACTGACCGTCACACCATAGAACTCAAACGTCATGTCGGCGCTAGATAATTGTGGGTTAGTTGGCAGCATTCCCGTGTATGTTCCGGCCAGCACAAAGTTTACCGTTGCTCCGGCCGGGACGTTCACCTCCTCTTCCTCCATTTGTACCTGTGCTAGATTGGAAACGGACGCCGAGATGTCTTTGATTTTTATCGGGATGTTGAACGGGGAAGTAAAATGTATCGGAACTTCTATCCTGTTGCCCGTAATCGTTGGTGAATCGATCGAAAACGTGTTTTCCGAGGGCCCTCCACCAAATATCCCAGTCACAGAGTTTTCGATTTGTTTCATCTCGTTCTCGTTCGGCAGCACGGCCGCCTTGATGTCCCAGTTGTGCGTCCCGAATGCTATGAGCAGCGGTCCGAGTGTCAGAGCAATTCCAAGAAGTCTGAGACCCCATTTCAGAGCTCCATCACGCATACAATCAAAACTAACTCTTCCACGAGATTTAAAAACTTGTCTGATTACGGAATCTGCTTAGGCGCTTGAACCATCTTCAGTTTCTCGGCGCGCCTGAGTGATTTCAGCTCGCGCTCGCGCAGCATCGCCTCCTTACGCGTCTCTAGAGACTCCCAGTAAACGAGTTCGAATGGCCGCCTAGCCTTTGTTGAACGCACCCTGCCGCCGTTGTGCTGCTTCAGACGTCTTTTCAGGTCTGCAGTGTGACCGGTGTAGAACTTTTCGTCCTTCAGACTTTTCAGCACGTAGACGAAGTAGGTTGCCATCTGAACTCCTTTAGATAATCGTTGCGCGGACATAAACGCAACGCTAGTTTTCCCCCTTATAAAGAACCTCCACGCAAAGCCACGGCGGGAAAAATGGAGGAAAAAGGACAACTGATGGGGGTGCCGATAAAGCTGGTCATGGCTTTGGTAATCGGCACGATGACGATGGGGATTCTGATGCAGTTCGTGAGGACGGCCGAGCGGATAGTGCTGCGGGATATGGATGTTCGGTTCACGATACCCACGACATCACCAAGAAATCGTCTAACTGTAAAAGTCTACGATGCGGCGAGCGGCGATAACCTCGGCGGGGCGACTATCGTGGTGAAATATCCGGGAGACATGAAGGCCCATACCTTAGGGGCTGACTCGAACCAGTACACCTTCACAATCTCGCTGAACGGCGCAGACGTCGTCGTGACGACCGTGCAAGTAACGCGCAACGGCTACATCCCGTGGGAAGGGCAGGCCGCGGTAGGGTAGTGGCATCATGCGGCGCGACGCTCGGGGCATTGAGGGCCTGCCAATAGCGCTGCTGCTCGGAGCCGTGCTGGGAGCGAGCACCTTGGCGATAGGGTTCGCCTGCCTTGATCAAACACAGAGATTAAACGAGCGGCAGCGGGCGATAGACGGCTTCAACCTCTTCGTCGAACGGGCCCGGATGCTCAGCGCGGGGGGTGTTGGCAGCGTTCAGTTGGTCGAGTTAGAGCTGGGCGGATGCAAAATCATTCTTGACGGAGAACTCGTTCAGCTCGTGACGGGTGAAGAGGTCGTGCGGAGCGATGTCCTTCCCATACCAGTTTCCGCGCCCGTGTCCCAACTAAGCAGCGGCACTTATCTGATTGGGCTCAAGCGCGGAGCGGACGGAAATTGCTTCTTGGGGCTGGAGGTGACCTGAGTGGATGACCGCGGGATGCTGACAAGTTTCTTGGTCTGTAAGATCGGAGTTGCGCTCGCGGCTTTGGCTTTCCTTGGAATAATTTTGTCGGTGCACGCGAGTATCGGGCGCCTCGCCGAGCGAGAAGAGCTGGCCCAACTCGCCGATGCCATCGCTGGCGCCATTAAGGAAATAGACTCCTTACCCGACGAAGCTGAGATGCAGCGCGACCTGCCGGCGATCCCTCAGCAGTTCGAGGTAGTTGTGACAGGTGAACGAAGTGGCGGGATTCAGGTAATTCGTGTAAGCATTATTGCGGATGGCGAAGTCGAGCGCGTGCTCATGCTTGCAAACCAAGTAAACGAAGGAGAGTTCACGCTCACGGTGAAAAATCCTAGTATAATTCATCTCACGAAAGCTGGCACAATCCTACTGGAGCTGATTTAGATGGTGTTTTCAGTCGGTGAAGACCTTTTTTTGGTTCTCGTAGCCGTGGGACTTGTCGCCGTGTTCGTAACTGCTTTGGCCCACTCTTATCACTCATACGCGGAACGGCGGAACGCTTCCGAAGATTTTGACCTAGCGCTAGACATCGCCGAACAGCTCAGGGGCCAAGTACTCGTTGGAGAGAACGGACAGCTTGGGCTGCTGGAACTCTCGCATGAAAGGCTTGAAAACTATTCCCAAATTTTGGCTATGCAAGGAATAAATCTGCGGGTCGAAGTTGGGACCTTTGAAGGAGAACTCCTTTTCGCCCACGGCCCAGAATCGAACCCTCTCGAGCAATATTTCTCACCGCCGGTCGGAGTCAGTTTCCCAGTTGTCGTTGCTGAGAACCTTGGGTCTGCCAACACATGCGAGTTCTCGGTTGAGGTCTGGAGGAATTGATGTGGAAGAAAAAGGATTTGGTTACATCGTTGACATGCTCGTCTTCGCCCTTCTGGTCTCCACCGCCATCCTGCTATTGGCTGCGGCGAGTCCAACCGACCCGATGGCCGAGAGTACCCGCTACGCCGCCAGCCTCGCGCAGAGTACCCTGCGGTCGCTCCAGAACTCGACCGTCAACCAGTTTGGTGGTTTCGAGTACAGGCTGGGCGCTTTTGGTTTCGAACTTAATATACCAGTTGTTGGAGAGTCGGCAAAACGTGAACTGAACCACAAGAGCCTCGCGCAGCTTCTGGCCGAGGACGCTCTTCTCAACCTGCGCGTGGAGGCGGCGGGCGCAGATCTCACGCTCTTGCGGCCTAACCAGGATATGGATGAAAAACTCAGGGAATTACTCAAGTCGGCGCTAGATCGGATAATCGGCGGACGCTTCAGCTACAGGCTGCACGCAAGGACCGAACCCATCAACTTGGAATTCGCGAGAGTTCATTTCGAAACCGAGATAGCTGATTTGACCCAAGCCAGAACCCAGCTCTGCTCCGAGACCATGATGCTCTCATTGCCGGCATCGCAGGAGGAGCTGATTCAACGCATCGAGGAAGTGTTGGGCATCGACTTGTTTGGGCTGAAATTGGAGGCTTGCCCCATCCTTGAGGTGACTTTGGAGCTGTGGTCTCGATGAAAGAGCGAGGATTCATGCCGTTCACCGCCGCGGGTGCTCTCATAGTGTTGCTTGTGCTCGGGATGATCAGCCATGCTGCTTGGTCACGGCATCAGCGTTCGCTTGGCACCGTGGACGATATCTCGGATTCAGCGCTGCTGGCGACTGCTGCGGAAATCCAAGGCGACCTCAAAGCCGCCCTGAAGTACGCCGTTTACCTGGCGCTTTGGGAGGTGAGCAGGCAGGCAGATAACTACGACGATGCCGCCCGGGAGAATGCGATTGAGCAGCTCGCAACAGCGTATTTTGCGGAGCGCTTGGCCGAGATCGGGCCAGCTTACGCCCGGTATGATGCGCGCGTCGAGTTGGATGTGCCGAACTCGAGTGCATGGTCCGGCATAAGTCTTGAAGGAGTCGAAGGAGGATACGCGCTGGCGCGGCTGGAGCCACCAGAAGGAGCCTGTCTAAGACTCAGGTCCCGCGACAATTCACTCTCACTCGTGCTTCCGCTGGAAAACATTGAAGTGTTCGTCGACTCCCGCTACTTCCTTCTCCAAGAACGCATGGATGAGTTCGTAGAAAGACGCGGCGACATTTGCACTTGGTGGGGTATAATGGAATACCTCACAGCCTGGGGCGGGGCATGGCTAAACGGAAATGTAGATCTCAGTAGTTCTCGCAGTCGAGCGTTCTTCGAGGCTGCCTAGGCCATACATGAGTTCAATACGTTCGGCTCCTCTGACTACTGGGCGGCCGCGAAGGGGTTGATTAATTCGGTGGGCGGGGGTGCGGCAAACGGCCTGCTCGCTGAGTTGAATGATCGCACCATTTTGGTCACGCCCGTCCACGCCGCCGATGTGGACAGCATGTGCGGTTATATCGATCGTGCCCTCGGCGCTATCGGGAGTGCGACAGCCCACCTAGAAGAAACGAAGCGATGCGTCAGGCTGGCGAAGGATGCAGCAGCGAGGCTCTCCGAGAATACCGAAAATTCAGGAGAGGTATTGGAAGATGTACGGAAGCTGCTCAAGGGCGCTGTCGAAAACGTTGTGAATGCGCGGGATGAAATCTCCGGTGTGGGTGAGCAGTTCGACCAACTCCTGGAGTTTATCGCCAGCCTTGCGTCGAATGATGTGGTGATGGGCGCACTATGCCAGAGCATGACCTCTCGGATGTCAAACGCGAGTTACCCCTCCTTGGAGGAGCAAATGGGGTGGGGAATAGAGGGAACTCTGGAGAAACTTTCGCAGCTAGAACAGATTATAACCAATGCCTCAGCGGGACTCGATGCCAGCGGACTTGAAGCCTCGTTGAACCGGCTTTTCGAGCAGGTCACAGCTTCGACTGAGGGCCTGCTCTCCGAACCCAGCCCGCTGCGGTGGGTCACTTTTGAAAGCTACGGGGAAGATCCACCTCAGCGTATCGAGGAGAGAGCGCCTGTTTATATTGACGATGAATCAGGCGGGACAATCGGTGTGTTGAAACTTGTGTTAGAAGAAGCTAGAGGCAACTTTAACGAAATGAAGCAGCTCTCGCAACAGCACGAGCCAGCGTTGGCCGAACTTCAGGAATTCGATATAGACGAGGAATTGAGTTCTAGGTTAGAGGAGAGCCCGCCGGAGTTCGCCATCGACCGTGAGAATTTTTACGAACTCCTGCCTCCTGCGCCGATCAATCCATCGCCCGGGCTCTCGGTATTCCACAAGTTTGATGTGAGGAGCCTGACCTACGTGCGCGAGGACTTGGCTGGTCGGCTCGGCTCCCCCACCGCGACGCCCATCCCGCTCTGGTTCATAGGGGTCACGCTCTGGTGGGGGTAATGCTCGGATTTCTTCCCACTATCGGACTTTTTATTTTTTAGTGTTCTATTGGAGATATAGCCTAGGCGGGTTGGACCGCAAGGGCAACCCGCCGTTTCTTTTTATTTTTCGAAATTTAGAAAAATACCGCCCAGGGCACCACTCTGATGCCGTTAAACTACCCCTTTTGTTTAAAATAGCGCAAATATGTGTTATTTCATCAAAGCTGACAAACGTCATATTAGGGGAGACTTATTAAATGATGATTGTATGACCACCTACTCCCACTCTAGGCTCGCAACTTTCGAGAACTGCCCCCGAGCCTACAAGTTCGCATACATAGACAAGCCTGAGATCGGGAGATTCGAGACCGCGGACGCATTCATGGGGCTCCGTGTCCATGAGGTTCTCCAGCGCCTTTACGAGGATTTGAAGTATGAGAAGCGCAATTCCCTCAACGACCTACTGACGCACTACGACGAACTGTGGGGGAAGAACTGGTCCGATGATGTCAGGGTCATCAAAGAGGGCCTCACACCAGAGCACTACAGGCAGGTGGGTCGGCGATGCATTCGGGACTACTACAGGCGCTACGAACCGTTCGACCGAGGACGGACGATAGCGACCGAACTCCGGGTGGAGATCGAATTCGGGGGTTATAGGCTACAGGGGTTAATCGACCGTCTCACGGCCTTTCCTGGCGGCCTCTACGAAATTCACGACTACAAGGCTTCCCATCACCTCCCCCCACAGCAGGCTGCGGACACGGACCGCCAGCTCGCGCTCTACCAGATTGGGGTTCAGCAACGGTGGAAGGATGTACAGCGGGTCGACTTGGTATGGCACTACCTCTCCTTCGACAAAGAGCTGAAATCGGAGCGGACGGGGGAACAACTTGAGGGGCTGACGCAGTCGGTGCTCTCGCTGATCAGGCAGATCGAGCAGGCCGAGGAGCTAGACGACTTCCCGACCAAGAGGGGCTACTGCGACTGGTGTGCATTCCAAGAGTTCTGCCCAGAGTGGGTGCACCCGCGCAGGGTCGAGGCCCTTCCAAATAATAAATTCCTCAGGGAGCCTGGGGTGAATCTCGTGGATGAGTTCGCCAAGCTGAGAACCAAGCAGTACGAGCTGGCGGAGCAGGAAGAGAAGCTGAGGGAGGCGATTGTAGCCTATGCCAAGCGGGAAGGCGTGAGTTGCATCCGAGGGAGCCGCAACAAACTCTACGTGAAGATCAGGCCGTGTATAAAGTTCCCGAGGAGCGAGGAGCCAGGCCGGGAGGAGCTAGAGAGGCTGATTAAGGGGGCTGGGAGGTGGGAGGAGGTTTCATCCCTGAGCACCAGTACTCTGGAGGGGATAGCAAGGGAGGGGAGCTGGCCGCCGGAACTCCTGAAAAAGCTGGAGAAGTATCAGAGCCTTGAGGAGTCGGCGAGGCTCACGCTGAAGGAGCTAAAGGAAGAGGACTAAAGCCGGCTAATGCACCGTGGGTTCAGTTTTGATGGCTCAAGAAACAAAAGCCAGGGTCTACACGGACTGCTCGTCTGCGTTGGAGAAAATAGACAAATTACGACCCGCTATTTCTTTATTAAGATTTTTAATCAATTGATCGTCACTTTTGCTCTTTTTTGTATTCATTTATCTTTTGGAGCCACCGCCTCTGTCTCTCTTGCCGCTTTTAACCGTATGTTCTAATGGATATTCGCACTTGGGGCAAGTATCTGCGTTTGTTTTTCCTCGCCATTTGCAACGAGGGCACTTTTGTAATACCTGAGCCAATATTTCGCCATCCCTTTTTATCGGGCCTTTTCTTCCCAAGTTCTATTCTTCGTACATTTACTTATCGTTTTCTTTTCATCCATCAAAAGTTGTTTGTTTTCCTTTGCAAAAGTTCATGATCATTTATCCATGCTCGTTTACCACCCTCAAAATATCTAATGACCCGACCCATCTCAGATCTTCAGACTATAACTAGGAACTCGATTTTCTAGGCTGAGCGGTCGGTCCAGGCGAGGCACTGCACGGACCGCTCGCCTGTGGTGGGGGCAGTGGGAGATCACGATTAATCTGGAGCCCAAGGCTATCGAGGAGATATTCGACTTTGATAACCCCACGCTGCCGCGACTCCACGGAACCGACTATTTCCACCAACCGCTCGCCTACAGATGGGAAATGCCCGAGGAACCTTTTAGTATAAATGTGATTGTTATCAGTTTGAGGCCCTTCACCATCTCATCGAGCTGATCTCTCCAGACGTTTTATCCATGTGAACCTGTCGTAATGCGGGTCTAAGAATTTTTTTGCTGGTTCCTCGGTCAGAACACAAATGAAATACTGGCATCGAGATACCGCAACTCATCACCTAAAGGGCGAATTCTTGTGAAGCAACTCCACGGCGTCGCCAGCGCCCTTGATTGTACCTTTTGCAACTTGCACAAAGGATTTCCTATGTTTGACCCTCTTTATCTCAAATTCAACTTCTATCCCAGGTTCAATCTTAAGCTCCCGCCTTGCATCAGCGGGAATAACGATTCTGCCCTTTGCATCTACCTCTGCTTTCATTCTTTCCACCACAATATTTTCTCACTTTGTAGGATTTATCTCTATCAAAGCGTTTTTCCCACCGAGTTCTGGCGCAGGTTATTGATTGCAACTTGACAACACGTCTTCCGAGTTTTTCGATTTCTGTGTGGAGGAGCCCCAGTTGGTGGGCGAGGGAATCTACCCTAGTTATGATAGCGTGACTCAGCTCTTCAAACTTCATTTCGAATACCTCTTTGACTTCGGCCGCTAGGCGAGATGGCTTGGGCTCCAGCCCGGCATCGTGAAACTCCGCCGCCACGCGGTCGATGAGTAGCTGCACCTGTTCTCCCGGCAGACCGATGCCCGAAAGCACATCGTAGATCTCATCGCGCGAAAACCCTGCGCGCGTCATAGAACGAATGATGTCGGATGCGGTCAGGCTCGGCCCCACGTCTCCCGTCAAGGCTTTGTGCGGGAGTAATTTATAAGGGGGAAAACGGACTTTCTTTCTTTTGATACTTTCAGCCCCGCTTCTTCCATACCACATGGCCGCCTGCCTCTATTTGTAAAATTCTGTGGTACGGGATTTCGACCTCCCCCTCAGGCGAGACCACGCGCAAGAAGCCGCGTCCGAGTTCGAGGATTTCCTCGCCGTTCACCACGCGTCTGTCGCTGGGAGCTCCTCTGTGGATAATCGTTACCTTGGCGCTCCGCAGCTGGTTCGCGCCGCTCCACTTCAGCTTGTTAAGGACCTCGCGGGGATTCATCAAACCAACCAAACTTGGAGAGAGACATGAAATACCGCTAATGCTTAGCTTTTCTACTTCTCGTCCACTTGTAAAGGTAAACCTTTCGTTTTTCGTCCACTTTCACGGGCTCCCAACCTTTAAACTGCCAGCGGTGGGAGACCACGCGGGCACCGTCCTTCAGCTCACGCTCAAGCTTCTCCCTCAATCTCTTGTTTCCCTGCGGAGAGAGGTAAATGGCCACGACATCCGCATCGCGGAAACTGTGGTCGTAGAGATTCCCTCGCACGATTTTCACCGCGTCCCTCAACCCCGCCGACGCGACTTTCAATTTGGCAAGTAAGACAAGAAGCGGATTTACCTCTATCCCGACCGAAGTGGCTCCAAACTCCCTCGCCGCGGCTATCGCTATCCTCCCGTCCCCCGAGCCAAGATCGTAGACCTTCTCACCCGGTTTGACCCACGCCATCTGCAACATCCTGCGCACCGTCTTCATCGGGGTCGGGGACCAAATTGCGCCCGTGAAAAACGTCACTAGAAGGGAGAGGAGAATGACGAAGATAATTAAAAGTATCAGTGCGACGATGAACCACATTTTTTCACCATACCCCATTAGAAGATGCAATTTCAGCCATTTTTAGGATGCGCTCATGGGCGTTCTTCTCCACACTGGGGCCGTGACCGGGGTACATCTTTTGCACTTTCAGTTTCGCCAATCGCTTTATTGAAGCCTGGAGCATCTCCGCATCTCCAGTTGGCAAATCAACGCGACCAATGCCATCACTGAAAATTGTGTCGCCGGTGAACAGGAGCCGCTGCTTCGGTTCAAATAAGCTTATGCTGCCTGCTGTGTGGCCCGGTGTGTGGAGAACCTGCAGGCTGAGTTCACCGAGGTCAATCGTATCTCCCTCATGAAGTTCGCGTGTCACTTCGATGGGCCCAAGTCTTTTTCTGCCGAATAAGCCCCCTGCAAGCGTGACGATCTGGTCGCCTTTTCTTAGTAACTCCGCCTCGAACTCATGAATCGCTACTTCGCAGCCTGTCGTCTTGATGAAATCTCGATCGCCACCCGCGTGGTCAAAATGGCAGTGGGTGTTTATGAGGAGTTCGATGTCGCTTGGTTTCAGACCGAACTTGCCCATATTTCGCGTGACTGTTTTAAAGTTCATGCCAGTCCCAGCATCGATGAGTGCGATGACCTCGTCGATGATCAGGTAGATGTTTGAGTCGAATCCCAAGCCGCCAATCTGATGAATTTGCATATAAGTCACTTGTTAAGTGCTGCAATTAAGTTATCACGTTTTCCAAGCCAACCTCTCGCGCGATTTTGATGACTTTATCGAATTCCTCGGCTTTTAATCCACGTGAGATCTCTGGGTACTCATGCGCTCTGGCCTCGGGGCGATACTGGTCCATTAGATTGACCCTAGTCATGGTGCCTAAATTTTTAGCTATCCATTCCAAGATTGGACGGGTGCAGCACTCCACATTTGATGGCAGCACAAGCTGTCTGACGATCAACTCGGTGTCGGCTAATGCCAAGCGGTGATTCCGCGCCACCACCCTGAAATAGTTCGGCACCTTTGAGTAGCGAAGGGCGCACTCGTCGTTCCCATATTTGAAATCGGCTAAGTAGACATCCTGTGTGGCGAAAAGCAGCTTCATCGCCTCAAGCGACATGTACATGTTTGAGTTCCAGACACTCGGCACGCTGACTTCACAAAAGTTGAGCGCCTTCAGAATCGTATGTAAATTTGGTGTAGGTTCGCCGCCGACCCAGTTACAGTTTCTCGCACCCTCATTGCGAGCTTCTTCAACAAGCCTGGCCAGCGTTTGTGGTGAAACTTCAACGCCGGAATCCGGGAACTGGCTAATGTCCCAATTCTGACAGTACTGACACTTGAATGTACAGCCATTGAAGAAAATGGTGTAACTCGGTACAAGCTCTGGCTCTTCGCCGTGGTGCATGAACTCCGACGCTATCCGCGATCGTTCACCCACTCCACAGACCCCTAATTTTCCAGCCGTTCGGTTGACCCCGCACCTCCGCTCGCAGAAGTGGCAGGATTTTAGGATTCGCCGGGCAAGCTCCACCTTCAAATCAAGTAACGATACTCGAGGCCGTTCCAAATCTCCGAACTTTGTCTTGCCAACATCGATGTGAGAGAGCAATGTGCGAAACTCCTTCAGCCCGCGCTCATGGGCATTCCAAAGAGTGTCATCACTTGCAGAAAGGTTGACCTTTACTTTCACCTGCTTGCATACCAAAAAGCGCGCTGGAAGCTTGTCTCCCATAACTGCGAAGTAGCGGCGAAGCGACTCGCGCGCCTTTTCGTCTTGCAGCACCGCCACGGCATCAGGCCTGAAAATCCGCCACATTGGGCCACCTAATACACTATTTAAAGGGGTTGGTCTAAAGAACTCCGAAGGTATTGCTATGATAATTATCGCGGGTTCGGCATCTCCAGAGCTCTCGGCCCGCTTGGCAAAACATCTTAAATGCCAGTTGGTCAGACCGGAGCTGCGACGCTTTCCCGACGGTGAGTTTTACATGCGAATCGGCGCCGAGCTGAAGGGCAAGCACGCGCTGGTCGTTCAGTCCACATGCAATCCCCAAAACGACAATCTGATCGAGCTCTGCTTTCTGCTCGACGCTGCGAAGGAGTTAGGAGCCGCGCGCGTCACCGCTGTCGTGCCGTACCTCGCATACACCCGGCAGGCCAAGAGGTTCAAGCCAGGGGAGGCGATAAGCATCCACACGGTGTGCAAGCTGATCGAGCGCGCTGGAGCCGACGATTTAATAACCATTGATGCGCATCACGATGAGATCACTAGGAATTTTTCGGTCCCGGCCTACAACCTCACCGCTATGCCTCTGTTGGGCCGGTACATCAACGGGCTCAAACTCAAGGACCCCGTTGTTCTGGGCGCAGACAAGGGGGCGAGCGAGCGTGCCAAGCAAGTAGCGCTGGAGATGGGGGTGGACTACGATCACCTAGAAAAGCAGAGGATCACCGCTGAAAAAGTTGTCGTTCAGCCCAAGCGTCTGCACGTGGCCAATCGGGATGTTGTGATCGTTGACGATATCATCAGCACAGGGGGGACCATCATAGAAGCGGCCAAGGTCCTTCGAAGTCAGAGGGCGCGCAGTATTTACTCCGCCTGCACTCACGCCGTGCTGGCCGGGAAGGCCCTTCAGAGGATTAGGTCCGCGGGGATCAGACGGGTGATCGCTACAGACACCATAGAACATCAAGTGAGCGTGGTTTCGGTCGCGCCCCTAATCGCCAACACGATCCATTAGGGTTTTGTCATGCAAAGGCTGATGTTCGTGCTTTCAGGGGAGCACCCGACGCTTCCGGCCGCAGAGGCCGCCGCAGCCATCCAAGCCGAACACCGGGCGTTCAAAGTCGTCGAACAGCTAGACCAGGTGTTGCTGGCAGAGACTAAGGCCGACCCTGAATCTCTCGCGTCCCGCTTGGCGATGTGTCGGGGGATCTGCTTGCACTTATGCACATCTGGCGCCACCGAGGATGAGATTTTCGAGACGGTGGGGAGTTCGGACATAGTCGACTTGGTCCCCCACGGAAAGAGCTTCGCTGTCCACATCAAACGCGTGCGGAAGAGCGCCCCTTCGATTGATACGCTAGAACTCTCAAAGAGACTCGCCGATCTCGTGTCTGAGGAGGTCGAGTTCAAGGTTGACTTGGCGCATCCAGATGTCGAGCTTCTGGGCGTGTTGACGGGCGAGCGGTGCGTGTTCGGCGTGACCGCTGCGCGGGTGGACCGAAGTCAATTCACGAAACGACGCCCAACTCTAAGGCCAGCTTTCCACCCGAGCACCCTTCCATCAGCTTTCGCCCGGTGCATGGTTAACTTGGCCCGAACCTCCAAGAGAGGCACCCTCCTCGACCCATTCTGCGGTGTTGGTGGGATTTTGTTGGAGGCCGGACTGATCGGGGCACAGCTCATAGGCGTGGACATCGAACGCGAGATGATAGATGGAGCCCGCCGCAATTTGGAGGCCAGCGGGATATCCAACTTCCAGCTCATGGTGGGGGACGCGCGCAAACTCCCCGCCGTAGAGGTAGACGCGATTGTGACTGACCCTCCCTACGGGCGCCAAGCGACCACCGGCGGGGTAGAGCTTGGGGAACTCTACCGCGAGGCGCTGCCGTCGATGGCGGGGGTGCTAAAACACAGAGGTTATCTCTGCGTGACATCGCCGGCCGAGATTGAGCTGGATGAGTTGGCAGAGGGAGCCGGGCTCCGGATAATTGAAAAACACGAGCAACGAGTGCACCGAAGTTTAACCCGACGTATTTATGTATTCAGGGGGAAGTAGGTGAAACTCATTTTCCTAGGCACGAGCGGTAGTATTCCTACAATCAAGCGCGGCCTGCCAGCGATAGCCCTGAAACGCGAACAGGAACTTTTGCTGTTCGATTGCGCAGAAAGCACACAGCGACAAATGGCTCATACCCATCTCAGCCCGATGAAAATCGACGCAATCTTCATAACCCACCTGCACGGCGACCACTTCTTGGGCTTGGTTGGCCTTGTCCAGACGCTCTCGCTGATGGACCGCACGAGACCGCTTGATGTCTACTGCCCAGATGGGGAACGCGATCGGATTGAGAGCTACCTTCAGATTCCTCACTACACTCTAACCTTCGATGTTAGGGTTCGGGAACTTAAGGCGGGTGAAGAACTCCGTCGTCAAGGCTATCGAATTCTGACTTCCAATGTCGACCACCCCGTTCCAGCACTAGCTTACGCGCTGGTGGAGGATGAGCGCCCCGGACGCTTCTACCCTGAAAAAGCGTCGGGCTTGGGGGTGAGGACAGGCCCTGACTTCTCGCGCCTCAAGGCAGGGCAAAGCGTCAAGCTGCGAGACGGGCGCATGGTAAAGCCAGAACAGGTTTTGGGTCCTCCGCGCGCCGGAAGAAAAATCGTCTATACTGGGGACACGCGACCCAGCGAGCACATAGTCGAGCTCGCCCGTGGGGCCGATGTACTGATTCACGACTGCACGCTCGCCGACGAACTCGCCGAAAAGGCAGCGGAGAACTCCCATTCGACCCCGCGCGAGGCTGCGGAAGTCGCCAAACGTGCAGGGGCAAAACAGCTCGTGCTTATACACATGAGCCCCCGCTACGAGGACGACTCCGTGTTGCTTGAGCAGGCGAAGAAGATTTTCCCGAACACGGTAGTGGCGCACGACTTCATGGTGCTCGAAGTCCCTTTCTATAAGTAGATGGGCTCAGTTGAAAGGTTAGCTCATCTTTTTTCGCGTAACCCTCTTTTCGTCATCGCCCAGTTAACTTAAACTTCCATAAGTTTCAAGCTTTCGCTCCTGAAAAAATCGGGAGATAGTAGGGGTTACTTCTTGGTCTTTCGGGCTTCTTTCAACTTCTCTAAGTACTGTTTCGTGTCCTCCTTCGCCCAGTCCGTGACGTTTGTCTTGACTATTCCTCCATCCGATTTTTTTGTAACAACTTCTTTGATCCCGGCGTTGATTATCGCCCGTTTGCATCTGTCGCAGGGTTTGCCCTCTATAGGTGAGCTATCCCCGAAGTTCTGCCCGTAGATGTAGAGGGTACCTCCCAATACGCTCGCTCCATGTCTTGCGGCGTTGATTATACAATTCTCTTCAGCGTGAACACCGTCGCAATAATCGTACCCTGAATAGTGGGGGAGGTCGAGTTCATCCTTCAGACAACCAACCTCCATACAGTTCACAACCCCTCTGGCTGGCCCATTGTAACCAGTTGATACCACGACATCTTCCCGTACGATGATTGCCCCGAACTGCCGTCTTATGCACGGGGACCTGAGACAGACCGCTTTAGCTATCTCGAGATAGTATTCGTCCTTGCTCGGCCTAGAATTTCTCCGCATGCTCTCGTTTTGAGTGTGTCCTAAGCTCTAAAATATTTTGGTAGTGAGGCTAAACGTGTGTTATTTTCTCGGGAGAGGGCTTTTTCTCAAACTGCCGCCCGAAGAAAGGTAACTGTCTATCACCCTGGCGGCTTTTTTTCCGTCTCCTATCGCCGAGATCACCGTCGCCGATCCGCGAATGATATCTCCTCCTGCAAAAACCCCATCCCTGCTCGTCGCACAAGTTTTTTCATCTACTGTAAAATATCCCCATTTGTTCGTGTTCACACCGGTCGCACTTCTTGCCACGATGGGATTCGCTGTCGTCCCTATCGCATTTATGACCATGTCCACTTGCATGATGAAATTGGATCCTTCGGTGGGGATCGGCTTCCTTCTTCCGGATTCGTCCGGTTCTCCCAGCCGCATCTTGATACACTCCATTCCGGTGATATTGCCCTTCTCGTCACCGAGGATTCTCACAGGGAGGGTGAGGAAATCGAACACTATGCCCTCCTCCTCAGCGTGAACAATCTCTTCCGCCCTGGCAGGCGCCTCTTCTTTGGTTCTCCTGTAAACAACGCGCACCTCTTTCGCCCCAATCCTAAGAGCGGTCCTAGCGGCGTCCATCGCCACATTCCCGGCCCCTATGACGGCCACCCTTTTCCCGGTTTTAATCGGGGTGTCAAATTCTGGAAATTTGTAAGCCTTCATGAGGTTGGAACGTGTCAAGAATTCGTTGGCGGAGTATACGTCATTGAGATTTTCGCCTGGGATGTTCATGAACTGGGGTGCACCAGCACCGTTCGCAAGAAATATCGCGTCAAATTCTTCCGCCAGTTCATCGACACTTTTTGTGAGCCCCACTATGAAATCAGTTATCAACTTCACTCCTAACTCGATTTTGTTTATTTCGTGCTCCACTATTTTTTTTGGCAACCTGAACTCTGGAATGCCATAGGTGAGGACCCCCCCTCCTTTGTGAAGTGCTTCAAATATTGTCACGTCGTAGCCCATCTTGGCGAGGTCTGCCGCGCAGGTCAAACCAGCGGGCCCAGAACCAACTACTGCAACCAGTTTGTCTTTCTTTTTTGTCTCAGGCAATTTTTCTTTCGCGTCGTGTTTTATGGCATAATCTGCGACAAAACGTTCTAGTCCTCCTATGGCGATCGGTTTGCCCTTCTTACTGTAGACGCATGCCTTTTGACACTGCTCCTCCTGCGGACAAACCCTGCCGCACATGGCGGGGAGGTTGTTAGTTTTTAATATCTCGAGGTATGCGCCAGCGAGATCCTCCTCGACTATTTTCCGGATGAATTGCGGGATGTGAACCTCGGCGGGACAACCGCCCACACACGGCGCCGGGTCGCACTGCAGACACCTCTGAGCTTCGTAGATAGCGTCTTGCTCTTTGTATCCAAGCGGCACCTCGTTAAAGTTATGAATCCTTTCCTTCGAATCCTGCTCCGGCATCGGGCGCGGAGACCTTTTCATCCGCTCCTTAACTGGAATCATCCCGGTCGTTTTCTCACTTCCCCGTCCTTTTTTTATACAAATCAAAAGCCAGTTTTTCCTGCAAAGTGTACCGGTTCAATCTATTGATGAATTCCGACCAGTCGACAAGATGCCCGTCGAACTCAGGCCCGTCGACGCATGTGAACTTCGTTTTGCCGCCAACGGTGACTCTACAAGTGCCGCACATGCCTGTCCCATCTACCATGATAGCGTTCAGGCTGACGATGGTCTCTACTTTGTGCGGCCGAGTGACATCGCAGACGGCTTTCATCATCATAGCTGGGCCAACAGCCCATACCTTTTTCACATCTTTGTCCTTCCGCAAAACTTCGCTCAGGGCTTCCGTCACTAGACCTTTCGTCCCGTAGCTCCCGTCATCGGTGGTGATTATGAGTTTCGTGGAAGCTTTCCTCATTTCTTCTTCCATGATGAGCGAATCCCTTTTCTTCGCGCCGATAATGGCGATGACATTGTTGCCCGCCTTTTTCAGCTCTCGGGCTATTAGATAGACTGAGGCGATACCCGTTCCTCCCCCAACGATCACCACAGTCCCGTATTTATCGATTTTAGAGGGCTTGCCTAGAGGTCCAACGAAAGAAAATAGTTCATCCCCCTCTTTCATCCGGGAGAGCTTTTCCGTTGTTTTACCCACCACCTCGAACACTGTGCGCACCGATCCCTTTTTCCGGTCGTAGTCGGCGATGGTCAGCGGGATACGTTCTCCCTTCTCGTCTGTCATCAGGATTATGAATTGCCCCGGCTTGGCCTTTTTTGCGATCAGTGGCGCCTCAACTTCCAGTGAGATGATGCCGGGAGCTATTTTTCTTTTAGCGATTATCCTCTGCACTTCGGTCCCTCCGTAAATACATTTACAATTAGTTTCAAGTTCTTAACATGTTTCAAATAGTTGGGCGCCGCGCTTGGAACTCTCAGTATGTGATTTCGCGAATCGGTCTGCCTTCTTTCGTACGTGGGGCGAGGTAATCGATTAAACGATCGATGTCTGGAGCTTCCAGCGTCACGACAATTGGACCGAGCGGTGATTCCCCATCCGTAAAACTCACCCTGCCCACAAAGGCCACCTGCTTGTTGAGCATGAACTGGGTGGTTTCCCCCTGCTTTCGTTTCAGCATCGCCGAGCGAACGGAGTCCAAGATCGCCTGTTGTCGGAGGAGCTGGTGTAGTTTAGACAGCGAACCAACATCGGCAGACTCGCCAACTATATAATCTCCAGCCTGTTTCAGCTCAAGCGTTGGGAATATCTTTTTCACCGCTGCTTCGACCTTTTCGCGGGCCTCGGTGGGTCTGACTTCAGCTTCCACGCGCAATTTCAAACTTTTTCACCCGTGAGCTGTTTATAAATCTTGACCGCTTTTCTGTGGAGTTCCTCGATGGTACCCTCGTTCACAATGGCGAAGTCCGCAAGTGCAATAGCCTCCTCGAGACCCCAGTCGCCTTCCCGCCGATCTTTTTCCTTAAATCTCTCCCGCGTGTCTACGTCATCGGCCCTCCCTCTAGAAGATATACGGGAATAACGGGTCTGTTCGCCGGTCTGCACAGCAATTAAATGAAAATTTTTACCGAATGCGTGGCGAAATTCGTTTACCTCTGCCACGCCGCGAATACCATCCACAGCGACGGCCCGTTTGCTTTTTCCCTGAGTCTTGATTAACGGGATGCAACGCTTGGCTATCGCACCAATGCCCTCCTTCTCTCTGAGTTCATTGGCGACTTTGGCGACGTTTGCTTCAATTATCGTCTGCCCACGGCGCCCGACTTCCTCCCAAACAACATCTCCCATTCGCACGCACGGGACATCAAAACGGGCGAGGGCCTTGGCCACCTCAGTCTTGCCTGAGCCGTGCGGGCCGGTGATGCCTATTACCTCAAGTGCCATCACAATTCGACCACAATCAACGTCGTAGTGTTTGTCACACCTGGGATACTTCGGATATCGCCGAAAATGGCCTTCGTCAGCTTTTCCAAAGAGTCGACCTCAATTCGGGCCACTATATCGTAGGGACCAGCGACCGCCTCCGCCTTTTTCACGCCTTCTAGGGTTTTGACCCTCTTGAATACCTCCGCGGTCTTTCCGGGTTCAGCGGATATCAAGCTGTACGCACTCACCATTCGTACACCTCCATAGCTATCTTCACTACTTACTTTAAAATATCACGTTGACACGAAATGTGCCCCCAATGCTTTTTGGGCAGGAGCCGAAATTACCTCTGGTCATATGGGGACAATCAATTACATCGCCTACGTGATATTTGCCGTGCTTTTCCTATCCATAGCTCTCGCGATGTACGCTCAATACCAGCAGGGCGCGTCCGAGCAGGAATTCAGGTCCAAGGCTGCGGGCCTGGCGGAGCAGATTGAGGCACTAGGGAATCAGAGCGAGAACACAACTTGGTATTTTGATATCTCAGTGCCACCGAACAGCACACTGAGCTTCGTTGACAACTTTCCACATGGGGTAGTCGTTATATATATTGGCGGGTGGTCTGAGAACTTTCAAGTTGGAGTTTCCGTGAACGATCAAATGTTCACCGAATGAAAACTGAACCTCAAACTCGTTCGGATAGAGAGCGGGGTGGTTGTAAGTGCGATATAAGCTGCTTTTAGGTGAAGAAGGCGCTAGCACATTTCCCTTAATTGTGCTCTTTGGAGTTATACTAGCGTTTTTGATGGCGTTCCTTTTTATCTCTCTCTACAATCAACAGTTGAATGCGCAGGTCGATGAGCAGGCCAATGCTCTGGCCAATAACCTCGCGCTGACGGCGTTCACCTCGCTTTCCGGTGGCCAACCCATACTCGAGCTTCCCCGCGATGTCGGTGGGAGCCCGTACGCGATCGCGGTCCAGGAAGAGGGGATTTTTGTCGTTAGAATTACAGGAGGCAGGATGGTAGGAAACACCTATAGTGCCATCGTAAATGCATCCTTGAAAGCGGATAATCAAGATTTTTCTCCAGTGGGGCGCGTGTATTTCCAAGAGAACACAGAGAATAGGGGACAAATTATCGTAAGCCCCGTGCCTATCGAAAATATGCCCGCCGAAATCTCAGGTGAAAACATCTCTTCCACACCGCCATCATTTTATCTTGATTTCGCACGGTATGGGGACAATCAACCCGAAGCTGCCGCGATAGGCGCAGCTTACTTTGATGCTCTCGTACACAATCCTGAGAAGCACAATATTGACATTAGTGGTTATACATGGGAACAAGAGAACTCCCTGCTGCGTGTGCAGGTAACCTCCATCGAGGAAAACTTCATCATGCAGATCATCATTAGTAGAGAAAACTATATCGATGTCGGCGGGGTAGAGAATGCTTGGATAATTGAGAATATAGAGAACATTCTTGGCAATATTGATAACCCTACACCGTGCCCATCTCCCGATAACGCTTATCGCAGTGGCTGGCTCTACTCCAAGCAAGATGCCTTAGACCACTTACGGTCACGGACTTGGCAAAGCGGTGGCACGATGGTAGTGGTCCCTGCCGATGCCTCCATCCAAGCGGCAGCCGCAACCACGAACGTGTCAACTTACCCGACTTGGCGTGTTACGTTTGAAAGCGACGGTACAGATTATGTCATATTCTACAGGATGATGCCGTGGTGGGAAAATGACAGCGAGCCAGGCTTCATCTTTCAGTCTGGCCCAGAACTTCAACCTGTGGTGTAAGATGTCGGTATAGCTCGACCTTCACGAATGTGTTTGAGGATGTGCCCGAGCTCCGGTAAAATAAGCCCTGCGCCCACGTCCACAGCGTTCGGTGCTCCCGGCAGACAAAATACTGGTTTTCGTCTGATTATCCCGGCGGAGGTCCTTGTCAGGAGGGCTGGTGCCCCGACCTTTTCATATCCTATTCGCCGCAGGATTTCACCAAAACCGGGGAGTTCTTTTTCGAACATCGGTTGTATGGTTTCGATTGTGACATCACGGTTCGCCACGCCTGTGCCTCCGGTGGTTACCAAGGCATCAATTTTTTCGTCTGCCAAAAATTTCTTCACTGCCCCGATGATTTCCGACGCCTCGTCCGGCACAATCAGCCTAGTTGTCATGTGACCAAGTTCGTGGGCCCTCTGCTCGAATAGTTTGCCGGAGATATCTTCGTCGCAGCCTTTCCTTGCCGCCGCAGCGCGGGTATCGCTCACGACGAGGACAGCTATCCTCAGGTGCTTCGGCGCTTCTCTCCTGTGTTCTTCAGAGCCCAACCTTTCACCTTTCCCAAAACGCAGATATCTTCGATTAAAAGGTCTAATAAAACATTTTGTTGAAATGGTGTTCCTCGATGTGCGTCCAGACGTATGCTCTGCCTAGTTTTGTGCGCTTCACGCGACCGGAACTCTCTAGCTCTTTGAGTGTGCGATTGACTTCTCCGACCTTCCATTTCAGGGCATGTGCTAGGTCGGAGGCGCTGAGCAGGCCGAAGCGTCGGAGGACGAATTCTATTACCTCATGCCTTATCTTCGACGGCCAATCCTCGTCCTCTTCTTCCTCTTCCTCAGGGAAAGCTAGGATTCCTTCCATCTACACACCTTTTTAGAATTTGGGCATACGGCTCAAAAAGCTTGCGTTTTTACGCGTATTTTGAAGTTTTTACCCGATAATCTTTAATCTGAGTTTCATCATGTCTTCTTTCATGTCAATATCGAACCCCATTTCTGTCAGCGTCTCAGATATGAGTTCCTTTACAAACCTCTTGGTCAGACTAGAGTTTAGGACCAAGGTGTACTCATCCTCTGAATCCTTGCTCAGCTTGTATAAGTTACACGCCTCCAGTCTTTTCAGGTATTCTTCTGGCGTGGTCGTAACCTTGGCCAGTTGCTCTGCGTGGGACTTGGCTACCTTTTTTCCGTCCTCATAAAATGACTCTTTTTTGCCGGACGATTCGATGTATTTCAAAAAGAGAAGCCAGTGGTCGATATCCAAAATTATGTGCTCACCTTTCAGAAGCAGAGCTGACCAAAGCTTCATGCTTTCAAAGTTTTTTGCAGATTCCTTGTTTTGCGAGAAGAACTTCAGAGCTGCCCGGATCAACGCGCTGTGAGATACCCCCATCTCCTTGGTCAGTTTTTCCAAGACCTTTTCGGTCTCTTCATCTAGAGCTATTGTTACCCTTGTCAGGTTAGGCATACGCAAAAAATTGTTTTCTCATGGTATAAGAATTCTTCTAATAGACCTAAAGTGCCTTTTCTCCGCTTTCCCCAGTTCGGATTCTCATGGCTTTTTCTACTGGGGAAACGAAAATCTTTCCATCGCCCACTTTACCGGTCCAAGCGCTCCTAGCTATAATTCTGACGACTTTGTCAACGTCCTCATTTTTTACAACGATTTCCAATCTCAGCTTTGGTAAGAAATCTACCCTATATTCACCGGCTCTCCACTGCAAGGCAACACCCTTCTGACGCCCACGACCACTCACTTCAGTGACGGTCATGCCTACAATGCCTCTCTTTTCCAAAACCGCCTTCACTGGCTCCAGCCTTTCTTGTCTTATAATCGCTTCTATCTTTTTCATCCTGATATGCCTCCGTATGCTCTTTCGCCATGCTGGGATATGTCCAATCCCACTGCTTCCTCTTCCTCTTTGACTCTCAGCCCCATAACAGCGTCCACAACTTTCCCCAAAATCCAAGTTACAGCAAAAGCGAAAACCATGACAGTGGCGACAGCGACAGCCTGCTTAGCAAGCTGCACGCCGTTTCCCAAAAGCAAGCCGTCGGCGCCCGCAGAATTAATCGCGACGCTGGCAAAGATCCCGGTAGCTATTGCTCCCCAAGCGCCCCCCATGCCATGGACGGCCCATACATCTAACGATTCATCTACCCTTCGCTTTGCCCTGAAGAGCGTGCAGTAGTAACAAATCAACGAAACTACAATACCTATCGGTATCCCGGCGAGCGGAGGTACAAAGCCAGCGGCGGGAGTAATTGCCACCAGTCCAGCCACAGCCCCAGTAACAGTACCGAGGATGGTCGGGCGCCTGTGAACCCAGCTGAGAATCATCCAAGTTAGGGCTGCTGAGGCGGCAGCAGTGTTGGTGGCTACAAAGGCACTTGCTGCTAACCCACCGGAGGTCAGAGCGCTGCCGGCGTTGAAGCCGAACCAGCCAAACCAGAGGAGCGTTGCGCCAATCACAACCATAGGGATGTGGTGGGGCTCCATATGCTCACCCTCTTTGAATCCCTTGCGTGGGCCAAGCACCATCGCCAAAGCTAACGCCGACATACCAGCATTTACGTGAACTGCTGTGCCGCCAGCAAAGTCAAGCGCCCCTAACTTGGCGAGCATGCCTCCACTCCCCCAAACCCAGTGAGCCACCGGGCAGTAGACCAAAGTAAACCACAAAACTGCGAATACAAGAAACGCGCTGAACTTGATCCTTTCCACCACAGCTCCACTGATGAGAGCCACTGTGATGATGGCAAACATTGCTTGAAACATCATGAAAGCTAAATGAGGCACAGTCGTGGCATATACAGAAGAGGGTTCCTGTCCCACCTGCATCAGACCAGTCCAATCGAGCCCACCGATTATGCCGCCTTTATCAGGGCCAAAGCTTAGACTGTAGCCATAAAGCACCCAAAGTATAGCTATCAGGGCCAGAATGCCAAAGCTCATCATCATTGTGGAAAGAACGTTTTTCTTCCTTACCATGCCGCCATAAAATAAAGCCACCCCTGGGATCATCAGCATCACCAGTGCCGTTGAGATCAGAAGCCAAGCAGTGTCGCCTGAGTTAACAATCATTTCAAGCCTCTCATTTGACGTTCTCACCAAAAACAAAAACCAAAAGAGTTGAAATAAAATTATTTGATACTTTTTCCTACTTTTACGATAAATTAAGAACTTTTGATAATACTCGCTTGATGACCCTGAACTCCACAAAACTACACGACTACTCCCACTCTATCGTGGCCGGAGGTTTGTGAGTCACATCGTAAACAACCCGGTTGACTTCAGGTATCTCGTTTGTTATCCTTGTGGAAATTTTCTCCGTTAGTTCGTGGGGTAATTTCGCGTAGTTGGCGGTCATACCGTCCGTGCTCTCCACCGTCCGTATGACCGCCGTGTACCCATATGCTCTCGAATCACCTTTAACCCCCGTGGACTTCGTGTCGAGCAACACGGCGAAGTATTGCCAGAGCTGTTTTTCCAGGCCCTCTTTCTCGATCTCCTTCCTCACTATCTCGTCGACATTCCGTAGGACCTCCAGTTTTTCACCCGTCACCTCGCCGACTATCCTTATGGCAAGTCCTGGCCCCGGAAATGGCGGCCTGTCGACGATTTCGCGGGGTATGCCAAGCGCTCTCGCGACCCTGCGTACCTCATCCTTGTACAGGTCCTTGAGTGGTTCCACTATCCTTTTGAACTTGATCCTCGACGGGAGCCCCCCAACGTTGTGATGCGTCTTTATCTTCTCCGAGTGTTTTCTTATTCCCGATTCTATCCTGTCGGGGTAGATCGTCCCCTGGATCAGATAATCTGTCTTGACCTTGGCCGCTGTTCGCTCAAATGCTCGGATGAATTCCTCGCCGATTATCTTCCTCTTGAGTTCGGGATCGGCCACGCCCATGAGTTTATCGATGAACCTCCTCCGCTCGTCCAAGCAGATCAGATTCAAGTTGAACTTCGAGAACGTCCTTTTGATGGCCTCCGGTTCTCCTTTTCTCATAAATCCGTGATCTACGAAGACTGCGGTCAGTTTCTTCCCAATTGCCTTTGCAGCCAGCACCGTGGCTGTGCTGGAGTCCACTCCGCCGCTGAGGGCTATCATACATCTTGCGCCCCCGACCTCTTTCCGGATCTCCCTTATGCTTTTCTCCACGAAGTTTTCGGGCGTCCATGTAGCCTTGCACCCACATATTTCAAAAATAAAATTTTTCAAAAGTCGCTGGCCATTGGGAGTATGAGCCACCTCCGGGTGCCACTGAACTCCATAAACAGGCTCTCTTTTGTGTCGAAATGCCGAGATTGGACAGTTTCTGCTGTGGGCCAGAACTTCAAAATCATCTGGCAAGTCCAACACAGTGTCCCCATGACTTGTCCATACCTTTTCTGTTTTTCCATGACCTTTCAGTATCCCAACCCGCGTGTCTATTTTTACCTCCGTGATACCGTATTCCATCTTTTTTGCTCTCTTCACTTTTCCTCCCACATAATGGGCGATAAGCTGATGTCCATAACATATCCCTAACACCGGCACCCCAAGCTCCAAAATTTTACGATCACACTTCGGTGCGCCCTTCTCATAGATGCTGGAGGGCCCTCCCGAGAGAACAATTCCCTTCACGAAATATTCCTGGCTGGGGGCCATTATCTTGCTTGGATCTATTCCCGGCTGGACCATTTCGGCGTACACATTTTCTTCCCTGATTCTCCTCTTTATGAGATGAGAATATTGCCCACCGAAATCGAGGATTAAAATCATGTCGCTTTTCATGTAGACCGCATCTCATTGCAATCTGTGCGCCCCTCATAAGAATGAGGTTGGTGGAAAACCTAAATCACGACATCATACTTTTTCATACTCTTCACAACAATAGTTAAATTTCTAGCTTTACTCTGGTAAAAAGGTGAAAAAATGAAATGGAGTAGAAAGGCCGAAGCTAAAGTTCCAGATCTGGTGAAAAAACATGATCTGCCTAGAGATAAACAGAGATTAGAAATTCTCGCCGACCGTTTGGAACTGTTAAAACTATTAGCGGGGGAGAAGCACACAACATAGATTTATAAGGGACCGTGAGAGGATTTGTGGGAAAATTAACCATGAAAATCTGAAAGTGGGAGAATGACCGAAAGGGTGACAAAAAATTCATCGTATCTGAACGGGCAGTCCGTAACCGGGACTAGAACTCGTGTGAGGGACGTTAGTCCGACGAGCGGGATGTGTCCAATTTGCATAAAGGAGTGTCCATTTCTCTGTGAGATCAGCCTCTCCGCTTTCAGGGGGCGAGAAGTTCTCTACCCGATGCCGAGTGAATACGGGACCAGCACATCGGGCTCATTGAAAGACTACGGCTTGGACTGGTCTCACTTCAACATTCTCGCCCGACTGAGGGGAGCTAAAGGTATCGTAGCAGACCCAGATCAAGCGCTCTTCCCAAACGTCGATATCGAGTCAGAACTCGGCGGGATCCCGCTCAAGATACCTCTTGCGATCGGGGCATTTGGTTCAACAGCAGTGGCGAGGAACAACTGGGAGGCCCTAGCAATCGGGGCGGCGTTGTCCGGCATCAATTTGATCATAGGCGAAAACGTCTGCGGGATGGACCAGGAGTCCAAGTTCACCAACGGAAAATTAGTGAGCTCGCCCGACATGGAGTATAGGGTCAAAAAGTTCAGGGAGTTCTGGGACGGCAAATATGGCGATGTTTCTATTCAGACCAACGTTGAGGACCAGAGACTCGGCGTCGACATCTACGCGATCTCCAAGCTGGAGGTCAACGTCATCGAGAGAAAATGGGGGCAGGGAGCGAAGGCCATCGGCGGCGAGGTGAGGCTCAACTCAATAGAGCGGGCCCTGACCCTGAAGAGAAGGGGGTACCTCGTCGTCCCCGATCCGGAGAATAAATCCGTTCAGGAGGCGTTCAAGGCAGGGTTGTTCAAGACATTCGAGAGACACAGCAGGGTCGGCATGCCGGCCGAACAGGGCTTCGTTGAGGATGTTGAGTGGCTGCGCGAACAGGGGGGCAAAAAAGTCACGCTCAAGACAGGGGCGTATAGCCCGGCGGATGTTGCGTGGACGATGAAAGTTGCATCCGAGGCCAAAGTCGATTACATGACTTTCGATGGCGCTGGAGGCGGCACCGGCATGAGTCCCGTCCCGATGATGAACGAGATGAGCACCCCGACCGTTTATCTCGAGGCCCAGGTGCTGAAGTGCGCCCAGATCCTGAAAAAGAAGGGTCGTTACGTGCCTGACATGAGCATGGCGGGCGGATTCATCAACGAGACGCAGGTCTTCAAGAGCATCGCCATGAGCAATTTCGGCAACGGGCCTTTCATCAAGGCGATAACCATGGCGAGGTCACCGGTCACCGCGGCCATGAAAGCCCAGTACTTCATCGAGCTCGCTGCCCAGAAGAAGTTGCCCAGGGACTTTGCCTCACAGTACGGCGAGGATCCGAACAAGTTCTTCGTGGCGATGCCTGAACTGAAGGAGGAATACGGTTCCAGGTTCAAAGACATCCCGCTGCCCGCAATAGGCGTCTACACGTACCTGACTGACAGGATAGGAGTCGGGCTCAAGCAGTTAATGGCCGGAGCGCGAAAGTGGAAACTGGAACTTATTGACAGAAAAGATCTGGCGGCTCTGGACGAGAGGGCCTCCAAAGTCACCGGCATACCTATGGTGGACGAAGTGGAATCGGAGCTCTTCGAACAGATACTCGGATAAAATCACGTTCTGCTTTTTTCATAATCTGCTTTTTTTGGAGTCAGGACAATTGATATCGGGTATCAGATGGGCTTGGCGATAATAGACTACGGCATGGGAAACATAAAGAGCGTCTACAATGCTTTCAGATATCTAGGTGCTGAGCCCACGGTGGTGAAGAAGCCCTCGGACCTCAGGGCAGACAAGATCGTCATTCCAGGCGTTGGGGCATTCGGTGACGGCGTGAAAAATCTGACTCCATTTATACCAAAAATTAAGAAGGCAATCAATTCCGAGGTGCCTGTGCTGGGCATCTGCCTTGGTCTCCACATGTTTTTCGAAGGTTCGGAGGAATCGCCAGGGGCGCGGGGGATGAAGGTGATACAAGGGAGGGTCGTGAAGATACGGACCCGTCTTAGGTTGCCGCACATCGGCTGGAACTCTATCAAAATCAAAAAGAGATGCCCGCTTTTCAGAGGGCTGAACGGGGAGAACATGTACTTCGTCCATTCCTACCATGCTCTACTAAAGGAGGATGTCATCGCTGCTACCACGAGCTACGGACGCGAGATAACTGCGGCTGTTTGGAAGGACAACGTCTATGGGACCCAGTTCCACCCGGAGAAGAGCGGGGGGGCCGGACTGAAGGTGCTGGATAATTTCTTGGAGCTGTGAATATGTTCTGCAAGAGGATAATTCCATGTTTGGACTGCGACTTAGCGGTTCCCCGTGGGCGCGTGGTCAAAGGGATAGAGTTCAAGCAGATAAAATACGCAGGGGTCTCATGGAAGCTCGCGAAAAAATATTACGAGGACGGGGCCGACGAGATAGTCTTTCTCGACATAACAGCGAGCCACGAGCGCAGAGGAACCATGGTGGAGGTCATAGAGAGAACTTCAGAAGACGTTTTCGTCCCATTAACCGTGGGGGGCGGCATCAGCACGATCGAGGATGCGAGGAGAGTATTCAACGCAGGGGCCGACAAAGTCACGATAAATACGGCGGCGATAAAAAATCCACAGTTGGTAAACAAATTGGCAAAATATTTTGGAAGCCAAGCATGCGTTGTCGCCATAGACGCTAAGAGGAGATATATCACCTCCCTGAACGAAGCCAAGGGAAAAACAGTTGTGAGGACTCCTGAAGGCTCATGTTGGTACGAGTGCTCGATCTACGGCGGTAGGCGATTCACAGGGTTGGACGCCATAAAATGGGCAGAGGAGGTCGAACGTAGGGGCGCTGGGGAGATATTGCTTACGAGCATGGACAGGGATGGTACCACCGATGGATACGATATTCAGCTGACCAAAGTTGTGAGCGAGAAAGTTAAATTGCCGGTGATAGCTTCGGGCGGCTGTGGTGAGCTAGAACACATCTACGAAGTCTTCAAAAAAACTAAGGTCACCGCCGCTCTGGCAGCGAGTATCTTTCACTACAAAATTTTTAGAATTGGAGATGTCAAAAAGTACCTAGCTGGAAAAGGGATAACCGTCAGGATTTGAACTTTTTATCTGCCCACAACACGTCGAGCGTTAGCTGTCTTTCCTCTCTAAAAACTTAGTGGCTTTTTCTGCCATCCTTTCATAATGATCTTTCGTTATGGGTTCTCCAAGTCCGACACCCGCGCAGTCCGCAGCCACATCAAAAACATACGTGCCGTTATTTTTCTTCATCGAAAACGGGTAGAACTGGCAGATGATTGGCCTGACATCATAGATCCTGCATGATTTTCCATCGAGGAAGATGCATCTCCCGCTCCTCTTTTTCATTCTATAGTGGTACTGCCCGTTGCTGGAGGCCGGAGATGAAAACGACGCGGGCCTCATACCAGTGTTTTTGGAAATCCGATCCATTTCCGTTTCTAGCAGAAGGATATTCCGCCCACGATGCGAGGTGTCGCCGCAACATCTTGCGCATCGCTGACATTCGAATTGGACGTGTTTCGGCACTCGAAAACTCATTGATATCAGAAGCTATTCGCTGGATGTGGCTTTAATGGTTTCGCTGTGGGTTGGATAAAACCACGAGTTATCAAATAAACCCATCCGAAATCACTCTTTTAATGTTGCAGGAGAGAATCATAAAAGGAGGTTCTCATGCAAGCCATAGTATACATCCGAACCGAACCAGGCAAGGCCTTGAATCTTCTGGATAAGATCAAAAAGTTGCCGGAAGTGAGATTTGCCGCCGCGACGACCGGAAGGTTTGACATAGTTGTTCGGGTAGAGATACCTGACCTCAAAGCGCTCGGCGAGTCTGTGGTCAGCAAAATTCAAGGCATACCAGGGGTTCGGTACACGGAAACTTCGCTGATAGTAGCTTAGGGACGATCGCCGCCGCAACACGCGGGCGGTTCACCCAGTTAGTGGTGAGGACTGTACAAACTCCTGAATTTGGACAAGGGGCAAAACCCCAAAACCGGAAAGCCTCAGTCGACCGAAGTTCCTTTTGCCTGAGAGAGTTATTCTCTATTGACTCTGTCCAGATTCTCCTTTTTTGAAAAGAAGGCTTTTTGAATGCATTCGTACTCTTCTTTCGAACATTTCTCTTTGCATGTCTTTGCGAACGATTCAGTCTGTTCAAATACCTTTAGCACTTTCTTGCAGGGGTAATTCTCACATTTTCCACAATTCTCGACGCCTTTCTCTAATGCACATTCTCGAACGTCTCGATTATCTAATACATTACACCAAGTCGAAGAACAGCCGCGGCAGATCAGCTCTTCCGGTGGCACTATTTTGTCTCGATAGCCAACTCTATACCACAAAGCTGCAACTTTTTTCAATTGTTCCACATCACCACTCTGGGTTGCGATATATCTGGGACAAACATTGCAATCATCGCCACAAAAACCCAATTTCAGCATGGGCTCACTCGCTTTCTTTTGTTAGACCTAATGGGTGGGTTATTTTATATCCATATGCTCAAAACTTGTGAAGGAGTGCTCAAGCGCTCTAGGTATAGAACATAAGGAGGAAAAAATCGAATGGAGGTATCGAAGGACTACAACCCACTGGATGTCGAGCCAAAATGGCAGAAGCTGTGGGAGGAACTGGGCGTCTACAGCTTCAGGCGCGACGATTTCCAAACGCCGACCTATGTGATTGATACCCCGCCGCCGTACCCGTCCGGAGAGTTCCACATGGGCACGGCGCTGAACTGGACCTACTTCGACATCGTCGCGCGCTACAAGCGGATGCGCGGCTTCAACGTGCTGTTCCCGCAGGGCTGGGACTGTCACGGCCTGCCGACTGAGGTTCAAGTCGAAAAGCGCTACGGCATCCGGAAGGGTGACCTGCCGGCTGAAAAATTCCGCGGGCTATGCGTCAAACTGACAGAGGAGAATATCGCCCACATGCGGGAGGAGATGAACTCGCTGGGATTCTCCATCGACTGGTCCACAGAATACCGCACGATGGACCCAGGTTACTACGGCAAGACCCAGCTCTCCTTCGTGCAGCTCTACAAAAAGGACCTCATCTACCGGGGAGAGCACCCCGTCAACTGGTGCCCGCGCTGCGAGACCGCGATAGCCGACGCCGAAGTGGAGTACGAGGATAGGGAAACAACGCTCAGCTACATCAAGTTCAAGCTCGCGGGCGAGGGCGAATATCTCACCATCGCGACCACAAGGCCCGAGTACCTGCCGGCTTGTGTTGTCGTGGCGGTTCATCCGGGAGACGAGCGCTACAGAAAGTATGTCGGGAAAAAACTCGATGTCCCTCCGTTCGGCCAGGTCGTCGAAATCATCGAGGACCATGAAGTCGACCCGGAATTCGGCACGGGCGTGGTGATGGTATGCACGTTTGGTGACAAGACCGACGTGCGGTGGGTGAAGCGGCATAAGCTGCCCGTGGTGAAGCTCGTAGACGAGAGGGGCCGAATGAGCGAGGCCGCGGGGAAGTACGCCGGGCAGACCCTCGAAGAGTGCAAGCGGACAATCATCGACGACCTCCACAAGGAGGGATTGATCGAAAAGCAGGAAAAGTTGGCCCAGAGTGTCGGTTCATGCTGGCGATGCAAGACTCCCGTGGAAATCTTGGCGAAGCCGCAGTGGTTCATGCGCGTGCTTGCCCTGAATGACAAGGTGGTTGAGGAGGCCAAGCGGGTGCGCTGGGTGCCTGAACACATGCTTAACCGGCTTGTCGACTGGGCCGAGTCTATGGATTGGGACTGGGTGATTTCCAGACAGCGGATATTCGCCACCCCGATCCCGGCCTGGTACTGCACAAGTTGCGGGGAGCCAGTGGTGGCCGACGAGAAACAACTCCCGGTTGTCCCCGCGAGGGACAAACCACCTGTCGAGCGGTGCCCCAAGTGCAACGGAGAGAAATTCCAACCTGAGCAGGATGTCCTCGACACATGGATGGACAGCTCGATAACAATCGCCGCCCACGCCGGGTGGCCCGATCTAGACAAACGCCTCTTCCCCGCCGACCTCCAGCCTAACGGGACCGACATCATCCGAACATGGGACTACTACCTGCTTGTCCGTCACCTTGCGCTGCTGGGCGAGGCGCCGTATCGGACGGTGTTGGTCAACGGCATGGTGCTGGGGGCGGATGGCAGAGCCATGCACAAATCACTCGGGAACTACGTAGACAGCACTATGGCGCGCGGGAAGTACGGCGCTGACGCTCTCCGCCAGTGGGCCGCGATCGGTGCCTCGACGGGTTCCGACATCCCGTTCAGCTGGAAGGATGTGGAGTTCGGCTACAGGTTCATGCGCAAATTCTGGAACGCCGCCCGCTTTGCCAGTTCCCACTTGAACGCAAACATCGCTGGGCTTGACCCAAAGAGTCTCAAGTTTGGACCGCTCGATCGCTGGATACTGAGTCGCCTCAACCGGCTCGCGAAGCAGGTGACCGCCTGGCTCGAGGACTTCCAGTTCAACCGTGCGCTCGGCGAAATCCAGAATTTCCTCTGGCACGAGTTCTGCGACATGTACATCGAGGAGGTCAAGCACAGGCTGTACGGCGATGACTCTACCGCCACCTCCGCCAAGTTCACACTTTATCACGTCATCCTAACCACCACCAAGCTGCTTGCCCCGTTCGTGCCCCACTTCGCCGAGGAGATCTACCAGACCTACTTCGTGAAGAATTACCCGCAACCGAGCGTCCATGTTTCCGAATGGCCCGCGGCCGACGAGAACTTCATCGACGAGTCGGCGGAGCTGCTGGGCAGGATTGCGAATACTGTGGTGAGTGCACTCCGGCAGTTCAAGTCGGAGCGAAAGATGGCGCTGAGCCAGGAGTTGGCCAGGGTTGAAATCTACTCCCCCAGCATAGAGGTTGTGGGTCTGCTGAATGAAGCCAAGGCCGACATCGCGGGCACCACGCGGGTAAACGAGGTCGAAATAACAAGCAGTAAACCCGAACTCGTGGAACACGTACTGGCGATCGAGCCCAACTTCGCCAAACTGGGGCCCCGCCTGCGCACGGATGTAAAGCTTGTTGCGGAGGCTCTGCACAGGGCAAAGCCGGAGGACATCTCGGAGCAGCTGGCGAAAGGGGAGATAACCGTCCAAGAGGCCGGGAAGCTCTTCCGACTCGCGCCCGACGAGGTGAAGGTCGTTAAGGAAACAGAGAGCGCTGGACACAAAGTAGAGATTATAGATGTGCCAGACCCCACACTTACGATCTTGGTTACCGTTTAGGATCAGTGTTATAGACCAAATTTTCGGGAGAATTCCTTCTCGGAGATAGTTTTCCCCTTGCCTACTTGGTCCATGGACTCCAAAATCCTCCTCGCCGTTGCGGGGTCTGCAAGTATCTCTATGGTTTCCTTCATTTGCTCGTACTCTTTCGCCGGGATCGTGATCATTTTTTTCCGCCTTGACACTAACACAAACGAGATGATAACACCTCGGAACCTTGTGAGGAAACCGGATCTAGCTTAGCCATCTCTACTTCTCAAGATAGGCTTCTTTCTTGGAGGGATTGAAAACAAGTGTAAACCCATTGTCTTCCAAGAAATCTGTTCCGATTATAGTAGGAATATGTTCGACTTCCTCCCTCCTATGGGGAACACCTAAGACTTTCATCTTTGGTATTTCGATCGACACTCTTTCACCTGCCTCGTCTCTGAAGATGAGATTTGTACCGCCAAGCTCGAAGACGGGCAAAACAAAACCACCTACCCTCGAAACTTGTGGGACTGCGGGAGGCAAAGCGGTGTAAGGAATGCGTGTTTTCAGGATGTCCTTGGAAGCCACAGTACTGATAGAACTCCCAGTATCAATTAGCGCGTTAACGAGCATGCGGATACTTGGGTACTTGTGGGGTTTTATTATCACGAAAACTAGTGGACGCATTCTTTCGTCCCTAGGGAAAAGCTTTCCAACCGCGAGCGGAATCTTCATTCAAATCCCAAGAGGTCAGAGAATCCAAAAGAAGTCCTTTGACGGAAATGATGTGATATAAGTTTCTGCTGGATTTTTTCCCTTTTTCTCTATTTGTTCGATTAGATCTTCGACGGTATCGCCCGACGCTATAACGGCCTCATCTTCCACAGCTACCAGTTTGCCCTCATATCTCCTCGCCAAATCATCAAAATTCTTCTGTAACCACTCAAAGCTTTTGGATCCTCTTTCTAGAAGTTGGGTTTCTGTTACCATGCCATTACCCCTTTTATATCTCCCCTCTCTTTTATGTCACTTTTTAAGCTTATATGTTACTTTCTGAAAGCATGCACAAAATTCCGCTAATACGCACCTCAAAATATTATGGCCTACGTTGTCTTTCCAACGGGAGTTAACATACTGATTTACTCTATAGCCGACCCGGCGCTCACGATTCTGGTTACCGTATGAAGATCAGAGTCTGGGTATCGTAAGTATCAGAATTATTAGGACGATAAACACAACTAACATGATATTCCTTGAACGGGCCGTGCTCTTCTGGTGTCTTTTGATTATCTCCTCGCAGGAGGGCGAGCAGACGAACTTGTCCATCTCGACTGGCTTTCCGCAGACTATGCAGTGCTTGTGGTCCTCTATCATGTCAAATCACAACCTTGACCATAATTTCGGTGGTTCCTTATAAAGTATGCGCAGGTGGTAAAAATTAACAGTTTTCGTGCATCAGATCAACAACCACACCACGATTTATCTTCTTTATAAACGACCTCCACCCAAAGCATCGGCGGGAAAATGGCAGTTAGAGAACTACCAAAGGTAAAAATCGGCGATAAGCCCTATTACCAAGACGACCGGTTAGAAGAATTTAGAGCAGTAGATAACCCACACGATAGAATTCATTTTAGTGACATGCCTAATTCAGAGGGGCTCTCTATTCTTGATTTGAAAAATCTTTCTGTATTTTTGTCCATAAAATAAACGTAACAACCTTTCATTCCCCTGCTTAATAATGTTCTATAAGTATTCTTCACCAAATTTATGAATTTGTTTTTGGATCTTTTTACGACTGAATCCGCAGAGTTTTCAGGGTGCCCTTCCCATTTTTGTGTGTCGAGATTATAGACAAGATCCTTCCCAAATATTACTCCGACGTAGTCAAATTCAAATCCCTGCGCAGTATATACACAGCCAACTTGGTTTATTCCTCGTGGGTCGTACGCCCAAAGGAGAGCTTTTGGTATGCCTCGTGCTAGCCTCTTAGCTTCAGGTCTTGCATTCCACGGCCGCGCGTAGTCCTCAATAATAACATCGTTCTTCAAATTTCCGTCTTCTTTAGGGTTTGACCATTTCCAACAGAAACCGGCAGTTACCCTTCCAGTAAAACCCTCTCGCACTTTTTCTTTTATAGCATCTTCGAGTTCTTCAGGACTTTCGAATATCTTGAAATCGAAAACCTCGCTTTGGTTCCATACGACATTTGCGGTTCTTTCAATTCCTATAGTGTTATCTATCCAATCCACAAAAGCTTTAGAGCCACCACATCTGAACTGGGTTTCTAATTCATACTCAAAGATTTTGCAATTGTTCGTTTTTGCATATTCTTTAATGTACTGGGAAGACCCTATCTCCTGCGGACGCACTATCTGCTTATCGTCAATAAAAAATACAGAAACTTTTGCTGCATTGATTAGCTCGGCTATCTGAGGAGCGCCCGATTTTTTAATGCGTGGAGTATATCTACTGTAACTTGTTTCTCTTAATCTATGTGCTTCGTCACAGATTAGAACATCTACTACATTATTTTCTGCTTTAGAGTAACTGTTGAAATATTTGAATTGAGCTGATCCACGTAAACCAATTATCTGTCTTAAAGTCTGAGTAAACGCGCGAGAACCTGTAGCATAATGGGTGTTGTATCCTTTCAAGAGCAAATCAGCCATGAGGTTGATGGCAATTACAGATTTTCCCGTCCCAGGCCCGCCTTTGACAACAATTACGGTTTTTTGTTTGTCGTGAAATCCTTCTTTGGCGCATGCAAAGGCTTTATCGTAAACGACCAGTTGTTCATCTAAAAGAATGTATTCTGGCTTGCCTTTGATAACATTTCCAACATGGTCCATCAACTTTTTGCTGGGCCGATATTTGCTTTCTTCTATCTTCTTTAGAACTTCTATTCCTTCCCCGATTTCCAGTTTTATGGTTAAGTATTCCTTTAGTCTGTTAACATCATCTGCAGTAAACACTGGGCATTTTTCCATAACATATTTGAATTTATCTGAAAAAATAACGTCTTCGGAATAATAATTATAGTTGTGAAGGTACGTACAAGCATTAAGGATAATGGGGTTTGTTTCTGCATAAAATGCTGTATGAGTGTCCTGTAAGTACATTTTATACCGACCCACTTGTGCCGAGGGATGAAGTATTTCTCTCTTAGCGCCTCCAACCCAAGTTATTACTTCGTTTTCGCCGGGCGCATCCTCACATTTTTCCCATTGTTTTAGTTCGATTATGACGGCATTGTCCCTAACACTCTTGTCTCTTCCACAAATTATACAGTCTAGCCTTTTCGAAGAAAGCGGTAATTGATATTCGAGAATGACCCCATGATCCACAAGATTTGCGTATTGAAAAACTTGTGTAATTGCTCTTAATGAGTTCCTCCAAGAATTTACTTCTCCAGGCGAGGGGTTGTATCTGAAGTAGTTAAAAAAAGCCTGTTTGAGTTTTTCCGTTATTTGATTTTGAACAGTGTCTTGTATAAATTGTTGTGAGGTTCCAGAGTATAGTCTCATTATTATAACTCCGTATATTTTTTGTTTAACCCTCTAACTTTTTCGATAGCATATCTTTTCTCATTTTTTCCAGTTTTTTGTTTAGCTCAGTAGTCAAATCTATATTGTATCTTTGAGCCAATCTTAAAATAAAATACAATATATCTGCCATTTCTTCGGATATATCTTCCTTTTTTTCGGCGTTACCAAACATCTCTTCGACTTCTTTTTCAGATTTAAATCTGAAATGCTCCAGAAGCTCAGAAGCCTCTGTTATAATCCCTATTGCGAGATTTTTGGCATCATGGTATTGATTCCAATCTCTATCCTCGCAAAATTTCTTAATTTTTTCTTTCAATTTGTTGACGGTTGTTTTATTATCCATATTTTACACACCTTTTCTCTGCCACCAACAAACTAAGTGTTTAGTACCGTAAATATTGTACTTTAAACAAACTGAAGATTATAAGTTAGAAAAATCGGATTAACGAGGCGACCGTGCTCAATCACTCGCTCACGGGAACTATCGTCGTGCCGCTGTGACCCGCCCCCTATAGGACCTCAGGCGGCACCCTCTCTCCGCCTTCAAATGCCTAAAGTAGTTTGCAATATCACTGCAAATGTGTTTATATACTATTTGCAGTGAATTTTAGTTTTTATTACGCCATAACGATAAACTTTAAATATGATTATTGTTCTAATGTAATAAGTGGGAAAATGGAGTTCAGCGAGATCAGGACCTTGAAACTGCTGAGAGGAGGTCCTTTCACCCTCCGGGAGCTCGCGTCAGAGATTGGGCTGAGCTACCCTAGGACGGCGGAGATAGTGAGGAGTCTCGTAAGGGCAGGGTACTACGAAAAGATGGGGAGACGGGTGACTTTAGCCTCAAACGTCAAGACGAGCCTGCTGAGAAAACTCGCCGACAGATATGATCTGGAGGCGCTCCTGGGCGGCTCGGGTGACCGGTTGTTGCCCGTGCTCACCAAGGTTTCGGGCGCAGGGGAGATCCAGCGCAGAACCGGGCTTGCCCAATCCACCGTCTATCAGACCCTGAGGCAGCTCATGGCAATAGGGGCTGCACGAAAACACGGTGACCTTTACTCCTTGGCAGAAGACCCAGACCTGAGGGCTTTTTCCGAGCAGCTGGGCATGGAACGAGAAACAGTGGAAGCCGAGCCACACGCGGTCTTGGTTCATTCGGGCGATTTCAGGCTCAAGAAGGTTCCAGCTGGCAAGTCAGCGCGCGGGAGCATGACGGCGTTCTCGCTGTTCGGGCGGCATGGGATCGACTACGCATCGCCACACGATTACTACGTCGAGCCAGAACACGATGTGTCTATTGAAGAGATCTTGGTGCACGCATTGAGGCTTGCCGAGGGAAAAACCGAGATGACCATGTGCGCCGTTTTTTACATAAAGAACCTCAACCAGATTGACCCGGCGAAGGTCAAGTCGTCGGCGAAGAGGTTTGGGGTTTCCCAGCTGTGGGCAGAGCTCCAGAGCTATGTCAGGGGGATGCCTGTGTATGAACCTGACAGATTTTTGCCGTGGGATGAGTTCGCCGAAAAAGCTGCCCTTTACGGGATCAGAGTTTCGCTCCCACCTGAGGCAGAAGAGACGACCATGGTGTTGAAGAAACTTGGAGAGAAGCTGAAATCGACCCTCCACGTGTATTTGTTCGGGGGGGCAAACATGCTCCTGCGGGGACTGAAAAAGGCGACGAAGGATCTGGATGTTGTGGTGGCGAGCAAAGGGGATTTCTTAAGGCTGAGGGACGCCCTGCTCGCCTTGGGTTTCAAGCCACTGGCGAGGACGGAGATGACGCCCGGTGATAAAAAACTCAACCCAAGCGGCATTTACGTATCTAAAAATCTGCCGAGGTTCGACTTGTTCACCAAGGTCATCTGTAATGCTCTCTTTTTGACCGAGGAGATGAAGGCGCGGGCGAAAGCAATGGCGTTCGGAAAGCTTGTTCTACACCTTTTGAGTCTCGAAGATGTGTTCTTGCTGAAGTCGATCACCGAACGCGAGGGAGATATAGAGGACATGGCAATAATTTTCAAGCGTGGGGGACACCTCCAGTGGGACGAAATTTTGAGGACGTATCTCGAGGAAGAGGAAACGATTAAAAAACACTTCTGCTTCGCGATGCTCGACAACATAGAGATTCTGCAGCAGAGGGGAGGGATTACCGTTCCTATTCACGGGTCACTGCTCCAACATTGCACTGACGTTGGCATCATGCAAGCACTGACATACGGCGCTGCGAGCATTGGAAAAATCCGTGAGCTGATGGATTTTCCAGAGTACACTATCAGGAACAGGGTGAGGAAATTGGTGAAGGAAGGAAAAGTTTCAAAACGCTTGAAGAAGGGACGCTTTACCCTAGCCCTCACGGATCGCGGTAGAGCTTCTTTGTTTCAATAATTGTCTAAAAAGTGACTAACAATTCAAGAATTAATGCGACCGTAACCAGCCTACTCACTAACCGCTTCCACCGTCGTGCCGCTGTGACCCGCCCCCTCCAGGATCTTCGGCAGGCGCTTTATCTCGTGCGCCCCCATGACCAGTGTCTTGAACTTGGACCTCTCGATCAGCTTTGCCGCAACAGGGTCCATTATCGTCTTCATCCCGGGCTCGGCCTTCACGGTGGCAAACTGCTTCCCAAGCTCCTTCGTGGTCATCGTCTCGATCTTCTTCGCCTTTGGGTCCCTCTTCGGGTCGGCCGTGTAGACGCCATCCACATCGGAGAAGAAAATCAGCAGATCAGACCTGCTGGCCTTGGCGAGCATCGCAGCCACAGCGTCCGTCGTATGCCCAGGAGTCGTCCCACCCATCACGGGCACCTTGTTTTTGAACGCCGCCCGAACAGCCGCCTCGATTGTAGTCACCGGGTCCGACTCAGCAATGTCGCCAATGGCAGATATGAGCATTCGGGCATGAAGGCGCGTCACGTCTATGCCGATTTTGTCGAGGTCAACATGCGAGGTCCCGAACTTCTGGGTGGCCTCGATGTACATGCGGGCCGGACCTCCACCTCCCGTCACGATTAGAACCTCATATCTTTTGGACTTGAGCGCATGCACTGTTTTTGCTATCTCCTGGATGAGCTCGGTGTCCGGTTTATCTGGCGCGACGATTGAACCGCCGAAACATATCGTGACGCGCATTTCACCACCAGATAAGATTCAGGTGCATATTATTAACATTCTCCGTCGAAAGTATGCCTGTGATGAAAATGCCGACTGATGGCAAGGCGCGATACCAGTTCAAGCGGATGCTCGAAGATCTGGCAGGCAAGCGCGGCCGAGGGACAGAGCTGATCTCGGTCTACATCAACCCAGATTCCGAGCTGGCGAAGGTCATGCAGCAGCTTCGCGACGAGCAAGGGACCGCCTCCAACATCAAATCCAAGACCACGCGCAAGAACGTCCTGGGCGCGCTCGAGCGGGTCATCCAGTTCCTCCGTACATACACGGAGACCAACCGGCGCCCGCCCTCGCACGGGATGGCGATATTCTGCGGGAACGTCGCGGGGAGGGAAGATATCTCAGACATCCAGCTCTACTGGATCGAGCCCCCGGAGCCGGTCACGATCAGGATGTACAGGTGCGACCAGGAATTTGTGCTCGAGCCCCTGCAGGATATGCTCCGGGTGAAGGAGAGCGTGGGGCTGCTCGTCATGGACAGGCGGGAGGCCACCCTCGCGACCCTGCGCGGCAAACACGTGGAGATAGTCAGGAAGCTCACGTCGGCCGTCCCGGGAAAACATAGTAAAGGTGGACAATCGCAGAGGAGGTTCGAGCGCCTGCGGGAGATCGCGGCGCATGAGTACTCCAAGAGGGTCGCGGAGGCCGCCAAGAAGATATTTCTCCAGATACCTGACATGAAGGCGATTGTCGTGGGGGGACCCGGCCCAACGAAGGAAGATTTCCTAAAGAGCGGGCTCCTGCCAGAAGAGGTGACGAAGAAAATCGCGGGAGTCTTGGACACCGGCTACACGGACGAGCAAGGCATAAAGGAACTCGTCAACAAATCAGGCGAAATCCTAGCGGACCTCGATATCCTGGAGGAAAAGTCCCTCATGCAGAGTTTCATGGAGGAGCTCGTCACGGGCAAGGGACTTGTGGCGTATGGGGAGATGGATGTGAGACAGGCCCTTGAAGCGAGGGCGATTGAGATGCTTTTGGTCTCAGAGGGTTTCAGAAAGAGGAAGGTGACCGTTCGATGTCAGGCGTGCGGGCATGAGCTGCGTGAAACCACTGACAATATTGAACATTATCAGAGACAGCTTGCCGGACGGAGTTGTCCCAGCTGCGGCGAGGTGAAACTGACCATGGTGGAGGACTGGGACATCGCCCAAGAGCTGCTCGAACTCGCGGAGAAGTTCAACGCGAAGGTGGAGTTCATATCGACCGAGACGGAGGAGGGCAAACAGCTCCAGATCGCCTTCAAGGGGCTGGCGGCTATCCTCAGGTTTAAAGTAAATCAGTAGGACCCGAATGTGGAACAGGAGCCAAAGTTTACCCATTTATAAAGAACCTCCGCACAAAGCCTCGGCGGGCGAGTGTTGACGGAAAGTGCTAAGGAAAACTTGGAATCGCTTGCATGCGTGAAGAAGTTCTCAAAAATCCGGTTTGCCAATGAGATGGCGGGAAATTCGCCCCACAAACTCGATACACTTATAAGTAAGGATTTCTTACTTTTTAATGGAGATAAAATGGCGGAGGCCGTGGTAAAAGTTACCTCAAAGGGTCAGCTCACCCTGCCCGCAGACATAAGGGACGAGTTAGACATCAGCAAGGACGATTACCTCTATGTCACCGAAGCTGGGGGTCTGATTTTGATGAAGAGGATTGGTGTGGACCCCAAGGAGATCCTGAACGCGTTCCAGCGCGCCGCGAAAGAGATCGGTTTCACACGGAAGGAATTGGATCGGGTCATTCAGGAAATCAGGCGGGCAAAGAGATGACCGGGAAGCTGAAGGTTTTCCTAGACACAAATGTTCTGGTATCTGGCATGGTATTCGCCGGAAATGAGAGAAAATTACTAGAAGCGACAATAGACGGAAAATTGGAGCTGGTATTGAGCGGTGACGTGATCGACGAAGCAAACGAGGTACTGAAGAAAAAGTTTCCTAAACATGTTGTCCTCTTCCCGCTCTTTTTGCGTCTGGTGAAACACGAGGAGATATCCAAGCGCGCGTACAGGGGGTTTGAAAAGCGATATGCCGGGCTGATTGGCGATAAGGCGGATGTTCCAATTTTGGCAGCGGCGGTCGCAAGCAAAGCGGGTTACTTGGTCACGGGCGATAAAGGGCTTCTCGCGTTAAAGAAAGTAGGAGAAACTGAGATAATCCGAACGTGGGAGTTGTCGAAAAAATTGGGGATCAGATAGGGACATCGCAACCGCTAAGACGGCCTAACAGCACCTGTATGTTTCCTTAATGAAACTTAATTTATTAAACGGTAAAAACAAGATTTAATGGGGAGAGAAACATGCATCTTAATCACCCTGCCCGTTACATCTTAGCCATTGCAGTCGTTTTCATTGTCTGTTTCGCGACGTTGGGGGTTGTCATTTTAGGGACCACACATCCTTCTTCAGGCACTTCAAGCACTCTTGCTGAGGGCCTTTTTCGTTCAGATCTAGAACGCGATAACTCTCCAAATGTATCCCCGGAGGATTTGGCGGCGCTGGTAAACGGCAACAGCGGGTTCGCTTTAGACCTCTACCAAAAGATACGCGATACCGATGGAAACCTGTTTTTCTCGCCGTACAGTATCTCTATAGCTCTGGCAATGACTTATGCCGGCGCCCGCGGAGATACCGCTCAGCAAATGGCAGATGCGCTTAATTTTACGTTGCCTCAAGAACGACTTCACCCGACTTTTGATGCGCTGGATCTTGCACTCGCCAGTCAATGTAATGAAAATTTCAAGCTCAATATCGCGAACTCGCTATGGGGGCAGGTGGGCTTCAACTTCTACAATGAGTTTCTAGATGTCCTAGCCCTGAATTACGGGGCTGGCATGCGGCTCTTGAATTTCTGGGAAAACCCAGAAGCGGCCCGCATCAAGATAAACGACTGGGTGAGCGAGCAGACAGAGAACAAGATAGAGAACCTGATTCAAGAAGGGGATATCGACACGTTGACAAGGCTAGTGCTGGCCAACGCGATATACTTCAAGGCATCATGGGTGCACGCATTTCCGGAAGATCTGACCAAGGACAATACATTCACGCTCCTCAATGGTGCCCAAGTCACTGTGCCGATGATGTCTTGGTTTGGAGGGGAAACCATTCACTACGCAGAGGGGGACGGCTACCAAGCCGTCGAGCTACCCTACAAAGACACAAGTATGTCGATGCTCATCCTCCTGCCTGCGCTGGACCGCTTTGAAGAGTTCGAAAGCACGCTAACTGCCGAGCGCGTGAACGAAATAGTGGGGAACCTCGGGAATCTTGAGGTGATTGTGAAGATGCCTAAGTTTAGGTTTGAAGCGTCTCTGGGCCTCAAGGACACTCTTGCCGGAATGGGAATGCCGATGGCCTTCAGCGACCAAGCCGACTTTTCAGGGATAGCCACCGACAACCTGAAGATCGGTAAAGTCCTACACAAAGCATTCATTTCCGTCAACGAGAATGGGACGGAAGCCGCGGCCGCAACCGCGGTGATAATGGAGTTGACTGCTCTCCCCAACCAACCTATCACAATTTCGATAGATCATCCTTTCATCTTCCTGATACGCGACACCAACACCGGCGCAGTTCTCTTCCTTGGGCGCATGCTCGACCCGAGAAGTTAACGGTTCTCGACAAATTCTCGCATTTAGTTTCTCTTCAGGTGCCAGTCAGCCAAGACTTTGCATATTTAATTTGCTCATGTGTGGGCTGTTCGAGTTTGATTCCGAGCGAGCGCAGCTTCAGTTCAGCCACCTTTCTGTCTATGTCTTCCGGGACATCGTGGACCCCTGGCTTCAGCTTCCTGCCGTGGCTGGCGAGGTAGGCGACGCTCAACGCTTGTAACGCGAAGCTCATGTCCATTATCTCCATGGGGTGCCCAAGCGAGCGTTTGCCAGCGAGGTTCACCAAGCGCCCTTCGGCAAGCAGGTAGAGCCGCCTGCCATCCTTGAGCTGGAACTCCTCTATATCTTCTAAAACTTCACGTTTTTTTACCGCAAGCTTCGCAAGCGCTTTGATGTTTATCTCCACGTTGAAGTGCCCTGAATTGCAGAGGATCGCCCCGTCATGCATCCGGCGCATGTGCTCCTCCCGAATGACGCTGACGCTTCCAGTTGTGGTTATGAAGATATCACCTGCACGCGCAACCTCGGACATCCGCGCAACCCTGAAGCCATCCATCGTCGCCTCAAGCGCCCTGATCGGGTCGGTTTCCACCACGGTCACGATCGCGCCAAGCCCTTTAGCCCGCGAGGCTACGCCGCGCCCCACGAAACCGTAGCCCACCACCACGATCTGCTTGCCAGCTATCAGTGTGTTCGTGGCCGTCATGATCCCCTGAAGGGTCGACTCCGCGGTCCCAAACCGGTTGTCGAAAAGACGCTTTGCAGGAGAGTCGTTAACCGCGATGACCGGGAACTTCAACTTGCCCCCGGCTGCCATCGCTCGTAGCCTGTTCACCCCCGTTGTGGTCTCTTCTGATGCTCCCCTGATGCGCTTGAGAAGCTCTGTACGCTCCGTGTGGACGAGCGAGATGAGGTCGGCGCCGTCGTCAATCAAGACATCCGGCCCGCTGTCCAGCACGCGATTCAGGTTGTTGTAGTATTCCCGAGAGGTTTCCCCCCGCCACGCGTAAATGTTGATGTCCTCCTTCGCGAGCGCGGCGGCCACTTCATCGCGCGTCGAGAGCGGATTGCAGCTCGTTATCGCCACCTTGGCGCCCGCGGCCACGAGGGTCCGGACGAGCACGGCCGTCTTAGCCTCGGTGTGTAGGGCCGCTACCACTGTCAGCCCCTCCAACGATTTCTCGCGCGATAGCTCACGGCGTATTGTAGCAAGCACCGGCATGTGGCGCTCGGCCCAGTCGATCATGAGCTTACCCTTTGGCGCGAGCCTGATGTCCTTGACCTTGAATTTCATTTCGATGCCCTCCGTTTGCTGACCAAGTCTTCGGCTGCCTCCTGAGCCCTCTTCAAAATCTCTTCTTCATCCAACGTTAACACTTTTCGCCCACGCATCAGGATTTTCCCGTCGACCAGCACCGTGTCCACATCACCACCGTTGGCAGAATAAACGAGATTTGATATAACGCTGTGTACGGGCGTGAGGTGGGGCTTCTTCAAATCCACGATTATCAGGTCGGCCTTTTTCCCGGCCTCTATCGAACCGATTTCTTTGTCCCATCGAAGCGCCTTTGCACCACCCATAGTGGCCATTGTCAGAACTTCGTTTGCGCTGACCACGGTCGGGTCCGATTCCCGTATCTTATGCACAAGGCTGCAAACTTTCATCTCTTCGAACATGTCGAGATTGTTGTTACTGGCGCATCCGTCCGTGCCTATCGCCACCACTATGCCGTTTTTGAGGTACTTCTCGACCGGCGCGATTCCGGACGCCAGCTTCATGTTGCTGACAGGGTTGTGCGCGATCTTCACGTCGTTTTTCTTCGCCAGGTCTATCTCCTCGTCCGTCAGGTGCACGCAGTGGGCAGCCAAAATCTCCGGCCCCAAGAAACCTATCTCTTCCAGGTAGACGAACGGCCTTTTCCCATATCTTCTCTCAACTACCTCAACATCGCCTTTGACGGTTTCTGACAGGTGGATATGGATACCAACTTTGTGTTTTTTTGCCAGCTCTTTTATCTCGATCAGGCATTCCCTGGAGCATGTGTATGGGGCATGGGGACCGTACATCGTTGTTATCCTGCCCCCCGCGCTGCCATGATAATTTTTTATCAGCTCCGTGCCCTTCTTTATCTCACTCTTCCTCAATTTGGGGTCATCTTTCTCGATTATACCGTAGGATAGGGCAGCCCTGATCCCGGATTCCTTGACTGCTTTTGCGACCTCCTCCATGAAAAAATATTGATCGGCGAAACATGTTGTGCCAGATTTTATCATTTCCAAACAACCGAGCAAGGCACCGACATGCACATGCTTCGGAGTCAGGTGCGCCTCTGTGGGCCAGATCTCGTTCTCCAACCAAAGTTTTAACGGCATGTCGTCCGCGATTCCCCGCAACAATGTCATCGGCAGGTGGGTGTGGGCGTTGATCAAACCTGGTAGAACAGCCTTCCCCCGGGCGTCGATGACCACATCCGCTTTTTCTTTGATTTCCTTCCCCACCGCGGTAATTTTATTGCCCTCTATCGCGACCGAGCCGCGCTCAAATGTCTGCCGCTGGGGGTCCATCGTGACTAGGAGCCCGCCTTTGATCAAGATGTCGGCCAAACTTCCACCTAACCTTTAATCGCTTTGGCTATCGTGCGCCCGAACTCGCGCGCTGCCGCTGGGCCGTTTGCAGTTATGACGTTTCCGTCGACTTCCACAGGTTTTCCTGTATAAGTGGCTCCCTTGCTTTCAATCTTCTCGATATACTCGCCGTCCCAAACCGTCGCGCGCTTGCCCTTGAGCACTCCGGCGTTGGCGAGGATGACCGATGCAATGCAAATAGCGCAGACCTTCTTCCCCTTCTTGAAAGCCTCGCCCGCGATGGAGAGTGCCTGCCTGTCGTTGAAGTAGACTTCCGAGCCGGACCCACCGACAAAAATCACGGCATCGTAGTCACCGACCTTCACCTGGTCAAGTTTGAGGTCTGGCTTAACCCGCGCACCCAGCTTGCCCTTCGCCTCACCAGTTCTGGAGCTCGCGACTGTTACCCCCACCCCCGCGCGTTCAAGCTCCTCTTTGGTGTGAAACAACTCCTCGTCCCTGAAGTTCTCAGGCGCTATTACCATCAAAACTCGCTTTCCAGCCAAGGTTTTACCTCCATTGCTATGAATATCGCATAGGGGGTTTAATACCCCTCCCTGAAGTAAGGGGACTTCCCGCTGCCAAAGGTTAAATTATCACCGTTCAAAGAAGAAGGGTAAAAACATGGCGAAGTTCTACATCACAACGCCCGTATACTACATCAACGCGGTGCCCCACATCGGGCATGCCTACACTACAATAGTTGCCGATGTGCTCGCGCGCTGGCACCGGCTGCGGGGCGACGATGTCTTCTTCCTTACCGGTCTGGACGAGAACTCGGTGAAAACAGTCCGGGCGGCTAATGAGAAAGGTTTCAATGACATCCAAACCTACGCGAACTCGATGGCGAAGGTGTGGATCGACACATGGAAATCACTTGACATAAGCCACGATGACTTTGTCCGCACCACCCAGGAGCGGCACCACCGGAACGTGTACGAACTGTTCGAATGGATCAAGAAACGCGGAGATATCTACAAGGGCGTGTACGAGGGGCTCTACTGCGAGGGTTGTGAGGCCTACCTAACGGAAGGCGAGCTTGTCGACGGGAAGTGCCCCCTGCACCAGAAAAAGCCGAAGCGGGTGAAGGAGGAGAATCACTTTTTCAAGCTCTCGAAATATCAGGACCAAATTCTGAAACACATCGAATCTAACCCAGATTTTATCCAACCCGAGACGCGACGGAACGAGGTGGTGAGCTTCCTGAAGAGCGGTCTGAAAGACGTGAGCATCACCCGCCCGAAGCTTGAGTGGGGGATAAAAACCCCAGGGGACCCAACTCAGACAGTCTGGGTGTGGTTCGACGCATTGTGTAACTATCTTTTGCCGCGGGACTACTGGCCGGCGGACGTTCACATTATCGCGAAGGATATCCTGCGCTTTCACTGCATTGTTTGGCCCGGCATGCTGCTCTCGGGCGGGTACAAGCTGCCAAAGAAGATCTTCGCCCATGGTTTCTTGACCGTCGATGGGAAGAAAATCAGCAAATCACTTGGAAACGTCATCGACCCGGCCTATCTTGTGGAAAAGTATTCGGCCGATGTGCTGCGGTATTTCTTGGTTCGTGAGGTTTCCTTCGGTCAGGATGGAGATTTTTCCGAACGCAGCCTGCGCACTAGGCTTAATGATGAACTTGCGGATACGCTGGGGAACTTCGTCCACCGTGTACTGACTTTCACCCGAGATCGTTTCGGGGGCAAAGTGCCGGATGGGAAGCTGGACAAAAAGTTGGAGGCGGAAGTTCACGAGCGAGTACAAAAGATCGAACAGTTGCTCGAAGAACTGAAAGTTACTCAGGCCCTTGAGGAGATCATGTCCATCGCCAAAAAGGGGAACGAGTACTTCCAGTCCTGCAAGCCCTGGGAGACGATAAAGAGCGAACCGGAGAAGGCCGCGAGCTGCCTCCTCAACTGCGCGAACCTCGTGAAGATCCTGTGCGTCGTCCTTACACCATTCATGCCTTCAACCTCTGCGAACTTGGCCAAACAGCTTGGCGTGAAAGTGACCAATTGGAAGCAGGCAAAGGAATTAGACATCAGGCCCGGCCACCGGATAGGGGAGCCGTCCGTCATATTCACAAAGGTCAAGGCGAACAACCCCAGCCAAACTCACCCTAACTTGGTCTCGATTGACGATTTTGGAAAATTGGATATCAAAGTGGGCAAGGTAAAATCTGCGCAAAAGGTCCCGAATTCCAAGAAACTCCTGAAGCTTGAGGTAGAGGTCGGGGAGGAGCTGCGCACGCTAGTTGCGGGCATCGCTGAGCACTATTCACCCGAAGAGCTCGTCGGAAAATTTGTCGCCGTGGTAGTGAATCTAGAGCCAGCAAAATTGATGGGAATAACCTCTCAGGGAATGCTTCTGGCGGCCGAGGACGAGAAAGGGGTCTCCATCTTGGTTACGGACAAGCCAGTTAAGCATGGTTCCAAGGTGAGGTAATTGCTGCGGTTGGACCTGCACGTGCACACTTCGCACTCCATAGACGGCTCGTGCTCGGTCGAAGAGGTGGTAGCAGCCGCAAAGGCAAAGGGATTGGACGGCGTGGCGATCACCGACCACAACTCGATTGCCGGACATCCGGAGGTGGAGAAGTTTTCAAAAGGTGGGTTTTTGGTCATCCCGGGTGTCGAGGTGACCAGCGCTGACGGCCACATCGTGGGGCTCGGCGTCAGCAAGCTAATCCCTCGTGATTTATCTGCGAATGAAACTGTCGAACGCATAAGGGAGCAGGGGGGAATTGCCATCGCCGCGCACCCTTTCGCATTGGGGCGCAGGCCAGGTCTCGTTCGCAAGGCCAAGTTCGATGCGATTGAGGTTTTGAACTCACGAGCGTTCTTACTGAGTAACCCGCTCGCCCGCAGGTTTGCCGAGCAGAACAAAATACCAATGGTTGCAGGGTCGGATGCCCACCACAGGGACGAGATCGGCCTGGCGTACACAACCGTTGACTGCGAGCCGAAGATAGAATCGATCCTCGAACACATTAAAACGGGGAGATCATCGGCATCGGGGCGAGCCGTTCCCTTCCCGAATTTACTGTGGAGATTCCTCCTGAAACTGGTTTCTAAAAGATGAATTTTGGGCGGGGGCCATTGCCCTCTCGCAGAGGGTTAACCCCCGCCCGACACCCCATTTGGAGGCTGGACCGAGGAGGTGGGGTGACTTTGAGGTGATTATTTTTTCTTGAACTCCATCAGACCTTTGAAACCCAGTTCACGGATGACCCAGTCGTGAACCATCTTACGGACGACCTCGCTGCGGTTTGTACCGTAACCGGCGCTGATGAGGTCGTCAATGACTTTGAGATAAATTCCATCGACAAAAACCCGAACCTCTCCTTTTTTCTCGACCACAATTCATCCTCCCCTTACAATCCATCTACAATCCATCTATACTACAGTTGACATATAAAGGTTTCTGAAGTGTGGGCTTTGCCCACAAATTATCCAAAACGTGGTTCTGCACATAAATTATTGATCTTGCACATAAATTACTACAGAATTATCCATCATGGGTAACTTATCTAATTAATTCCGAAAGGTTGATTTTAGGGTGGTTTGACTAGATATATGGTGCCTATTGGCATCATTGTTAGACTCGAAAAAAGGGGGTGATAAAATGGCCAAGCATGAAGAATTTGTGATAAAAGCGGCTTTGCACAATAATGGAAAAATCACCTTTGATGAGGGGCAGTCTGCACAATAATTCGTTTTCTGCACAATAATTGCTCGGTTTGCACAAAAAATGAGAAATCGAACTTTACTCTATGTTTTTCAGCGGAGGTAGATAATTTAAAAGCATCTGATGTTAATACATAGCAGAGGTCGATTAAAATGCCAGAAAAAGAGATTCTTGATTGGTTGAAACTTGAGAAATACAGAGAAGCTATTGAAGCCTGTGAAACCAGTCCTAAATCAGCTAAAGAGATAGTTAAATTGATTGGTCTAGACGCAGGTGAAATAGGAAGAATATTGGAGATTCTGGAGGGAGTTGAAGCTATCGTCCATACACCAAAAGGATGGAAACCTACAGAACTTACAATAAAGGTGCTTAATAAGTATTTCCGATAAAAGGCTTTGCACATAAATTAAATCTACCTGCCGAAGGATGTCGTTCGGGAGATGGACATCGCGCCCAAGCAGAGGGCGGCAATCAAGCTGCTGACGAGGCGCCGCATGGTGATCGAGGTCTGATATCGCTAAGCTCATTCTAAAGATGTAGGGGATCAGGGTGGTCGATCCAGTTAGGTGTTGAGTCGAGCCGAAGAAGACGGATTAGCTAGGAGAAGATATACTTGGGAAATAGGCATTAATTATTTGAATCCTTTCTCTAAATGTAATAGCTGGGATAGCACCATTCTCTATAAAAGTTACATGGCTGGGCGCGTCTAGATTTCCATTAGCATATAGTCTAGCCAATTTTTCAAGCGCTGAAATAGCTTTTGGCCTGTCATTGGTCAATTGCACAGCAAGAAGATCAGCTTCCTTTTCTTGATTTTTTATTACGAGACCATTGAAAGTAGTTCCTTTGGTTAGTACAAATATCAAGTTCCATAAAATCTCTATCGCTTCGTAATGCTGAGTGTTCTTTTTAATCATTTTTTTGATTTCTTTTCCAAGTATCTCTAAAATCAAGGCGATTACACTATGGTTTTTGATTATGTGAGCGGTTTCATGTGCAAGAATAAATTCAGTTTCCCCTATATCGAAGTTGGATAAAAATTCTTTTTCTGCAGCAATTAAGCCGAGAGCATTGCCCCATAACGCGATACCTACACTAAAAGCAGGGAATGGTAGATATATCTTGGGATATTGCCTACGGAATGCATCAATTGTCTGTGTTGGAATTTGCAACGTTAAAATTAAAGATCTATGGTCTAATCTTCTTGCATATTCTGCCACTAATTGTTGTAAATCGTCCATACCTTTCTAAATTGTATTGGTTCCGCGCCGATTTTAAGGTAGTTCTGCAAGTGAGTATGCCCTCCAAGAAGCGTCTAGAACTCGGATCGGAAGGTTCACGAAAAAGGGGCGCTTTAATACCTAAAAATCACAAATCTCGTAAAGGGAGGATACTGCAATGAACAAGGAAACCGCCAAACGGGAGATAAAAGAGCTCGTCGAAAAATACAACAGAGTCGTCGAGGAAAATAGGGTTGCCAAATACAACGAGGAGATGACTAAAAAAGATTTCATTCTTCCTTTATTTCGTGCTCTCGGTTGGAATGTCGAAAATTCTTCGGAAGTTACGGCAGAAGAAACCATATCCAAAAAGAGAGTTGATTACGGGTTTAGGATTAATGGCATTCCAAAATTTTTCCTTGAGGCAAAACCGCTAAAAGCAGACTTGAACAACCCCCAGTTTGCAGAGCAAGCGATAAATTATGCTTGGCATAAGGATTGCACTTGGGCAGTTCTCACCGATTTT